>ERZ773235.10-NODE-10-length-289287-cov-11.398265_pt1 | contig 289287 bp, 254 predicted proteins | sample MGYA00580522_ERZ773235 | MGnify/ENA primary metagenome ERZ773235 (study PRJEB29015, sample SAMEA2737797) | human gut metagenome | biome: human gut; feature: human-associated habitat; material: faeces | place: China | collected 2012 ... | reverse complement strand
CTTGCCGCACATGAAATATAGGACAGAAGGCGACATCTCACATTTAATGCTAAATACTGAATCCGCTTACAGCCGGAGCGACGGCGGACGGAGTTGTCTACACAAACCACAACTTGTCAAAGTAATAAGCTGTGCGAGCTTTCAGCTGCTGCCACACAATAAAAATTAATTTTTTAGAAGAACGTAGTTGACAAATATTTTAATAGCTTTTATTATAGCAATATAAGCAAGTGATTAACTACATACTCCTATTTACGGGGTGTAACATTGAGTTGGCATAACCCGGACATGTGAAGATCTATAAAGATTTTTTCGTGTCCGGGTTTTTTAAACTCTATGAATAAAAATCACGGCATCGTCAAAAACAATAATAGAAAAAGAAGGGAGAAATGAACTATGGTATCATTCAAGTACACAATCACTGACGAGGTAGGAATCCACGCAAGACCGGCAGGAATCTTAGTAAAAGAGGCTAAGAAATATCCTGCAACCATTACATTAAAGACAGCAAAGGGTAGCGCTGACGCAAGAAAGCTGATGGCGATCATGGCTCTTGGCGTAAAGCAGAATGATGAAGTGACAGTTGAAGTAGAAGGCGAGAATGAGGAGCAGGCAGCAAAAGAAATTCAGGCATTTTTTGAAGCAAATTTATAAGTCGGAGAAAGAAGGAGCTTATGGAAAAGTATACGGGAAAAAAGGTTTTTAATGGGGTTGCGATCGGACCGATTTTCTTCTACTCTAAGGATTTGGGTCAGATTGTGCGAAGACATGTGGAGGATGTTCAGGCAGAACTGGCACGCTATGAGGCGGCCAAGGAGACTGCAATCGAACAGCTTCGGGAATTATATGAGAAGGCAGTTCAGGAAGTCGGTGAGGTGAACGCACAGGTATTTGAGGTTCACAGTATGCTGCTGGAGGATGATGATTATAATGATTCGATTACCAATATGATCACATCACAGGAGGTAAATGCAGAGTATGCAGTTGCCATGACCGGAGATCATTTTGCTGAAATGTTTGCGAATATGGATGATGAATATTTCCAGGCACGTTCGGCAGATATTAAGGACATTTCCGACCGGGTGGTATCTGTACTGACCGGAAAGGGCAGTACCGGAGAACTGGGAGCCGAGCCGGTGATCGTGGTTGCCGATGATCTGGCACCAAGTGAAACGGTAAAAATGGATAAGAGCAAGCTTCTGGCATTTGTAACAGAGCATGGTTCTACGAATTCTCACACTGCGATTCTTGCAAGAACCATGGGGATTCCGGCGCTGATCGGAATTCAGATCCGGAAGGAGTGGGACGGAAAGCTTGCAATTGTAGACGGTAAAGAGGGAATCCTGTATGTGGATCCGGATGAGACAACGATTCTTGAATATCGGAAACGCAAGGAAGAAGAGGAAGAACGGAATCGTCTTTACCAGACCATGAAGGGAAAAGAGACTGTTACACAGTCCGGACAGAAGGTACATTTATATGCCAATATCGGGAATGTATCGGATCTGGCAACCGTTCTGATGAATGATGCGGAAGGAATCGGTCTGTTCCGGAGCGAGTTTATTTATCTGGAGTCCAAGGATTATCCGACAGAGGAAGAGCAGTTTCAGATTTATAAGCGTGTGGCAGAGACCATGGCCGGCAAGAAGGTCATTATCCGTACACTGGATATCGGGGCCGATAAGCAGGTGGATTATTTTGATCTGGATAAGGAAGATAACCCGGCACTTGGCTTCCGGGCAATCAGAATCTGTCTGTCCAGACCGGAAATATTTAAGACACAGCTCCGTGCATTGTTCCGTGCCAGCGCATTCGGAAATATTGCCATTATGTATCCGATGATCACTTCAGTAGAAGAAGTAGAGCAGATTAAGGAGATTTCTGCACAGGTGAAGGAAGAGCTGCGGGCAGCAGGCATTCCGATCGGAGAAGTAGAGGAAGGAATCATGATCGAGACACCGGCAGCGGCGATCATCAGTGATCAGCTTGCAAAGCATGTGGATTTCTTCAGTATCGGAACGAATGACCTGACCCAGTACACACTGGCCATCGACCGTCAGAATCCGAAGCTGGATGCCTTCTATAATCCGCATCATGAAGCAATTCTCCGACTGATCCGTATGGTTGCAAAGAATGCGCATGAGGCAGGCATCTGGGCCGGTATCTGCGGAGAGCTGGGCGCTGATATGGAATTGACTGAGACATTCCTGGAAATGGGAATTGATGAATTATCGGTATCTCCCGGATGTGTACTCCCAATCCGCCAGATTATCCGGGACGCAAAATAAAATAATAGAGGATAAATGATATGAGTAAATTGGTATTTTTTGACATTGACGGAACTTTACTGGACTCTGAAATGCAGGTGCCGGAAAGCACAATGCAGGCGCTGCATCGTTTAAAGGAGAATGGACATAAAATCGCGATTTGCAGTGGCAGACCGTACTCGATCATTTATCCTTTTTTATTGGAGCTGGGGTTTGATGGCGTTGTGGCATCTGCCGGTGCTTATATCCGGAAAGGAAATGACGTGATCTATCATAGTACACTGGAGCAGTCAAAACTGCAGGAGCTGGTGGATCTGTTTGATCGCCATGGGGCGGCTTATTTTCTGCAGGGATATCCGGGACGTTTCCTGACCGCTGCAAGTAATGCGGTTATGGCACAGGCATTGTCAGGCGGAAAGACGGCTGACAGTATCCGAAAGGATATGGTAGTGTGTGAGAATCCGGCTGTGATAAAGGATCTGGAATGTGGTGTATATTTCCATGCAGATGCGACTGTGGATGAGTTACAGAAGGAGCTGGATGCGAGGACCGATGGATATTTTAAGCTGACAGGCTGCAGCTTCGGTGACGATATTATTTATTCCGGTGAGATGACGAAGCGGGGAGTGAATAAGGCTATCGGAATGCAGAGGCTGCTTGATTCCATGGGACTGAGCAGGGAAGACTCGGTGGCATTCGGTGATGGTTCCAATGATTATGAGATGATTGAATATGCAGAGACCGGAGTTGTAATGGGCAACGGTCTGCCCGGCTTAAAAGCACAGGCAGATTATGTTACTACGGATATTCATGCGGATGGTATCTGGAACGGACTGAAACATCTGGATTTGATCTAGTATTATTTCTTATTTTCCATATTTTTTCCATATAATGAGTGAAAGGATGGCGGTCAGAAGCTCTGTGACAGGGAAGGACCACCAGACTCCGGTTGCTCCGGCAAGCCGGCTTAAAAGAAAGGCTGCGGGCAACATAATAATGATATAACGGGACAGGGAGATCAACAGGGATGGAAGCCCCTTTCCCAGTCCTTCCAGGGCACCGGAGCAGGTGACAGAGATGCCCGATATAATGAATCCGAAGCTGATGATCCGGAGGGCTTTTGCTCCGGTGGAAACAACGTCCGGATTCTGGGCGAACAGGCCGAAGATCTGCTGAGGCAGAATCAGGGACAGGGCGGTTCCAACTGCCATAATACCCATGATCAGGATCAGAGAGGTCCGGAAAATCTGTTGCACCCGCTTTGCCTCACCGGCACCGGAATTATAGCCGACCAGTGGACGGATGCCCTGTACCATGCCGTTTGCGGTCAGGTAGATAAAGGTCTGTAACTTATAATAAATACCGAGAATCAGTACATATTGTCCGGAAAATGTGGTCAGAATCTGATTTAATACGGAAACCTGAACGGAAGGCAGAGCGGTATTCAGGGTGGCCGGGATTCCGACCTGATATAAACGGCCGATCAGAGACGGTCTCCATTTCAGATATTTTGGATGTGCATGAACCGGGATCGGGCGCAATGCCAGGAGAATAAGATAGATTAAAAGGGTCAGACACTGGCCAATGCCTGTGGCATAAGCGGCACCCCGGATACCCATGGCCGGAAAAGGACCGATTCCGAAGATCATAAGCGGATCCAGGATAATATTGGCAACACAGCCACAGATCATACTGAACATAGAAACCTTCATTTTTCCCACTGCCTGAAAAAGCTTTTCGTAACAGATTCCGACATTTACAAATACTGAAAAAAGAAAGACGCGTCTGGAATAGGTCAGTGCCAAATCCAGGATATCGGCATCTGAGGTAAACATGCGCAGGAATGCAGGCATGATCAGGATACAGATAATGGTTAACAATATGCCGTGAATGAGGCTGAGCAGAACACCGAAGCTGGCGGAGGTATCTGCGTCCTCCTGTTTCTCGGCACCCAGGAAATAAGCAATACTGGCATTAACACCGACACCGAAGCCGATGGCAATGGCATTGATCATATTCTGAATCGGAAAGACAAGGGATAGTGCGGTCATGGCTTCATCACTGATCTTGGCAACGAAATAACTGTCAACGATATTATAAAGCGAATTTACTGCCATGGAGATCACCATAGGAAGCGCCATGGATAGGATCAGCGGCAGGATCTTGCGTTCTTTCATAAATGTCTGGTTCATAAAAACTCCTTTCTGTCGGGCATAAAAAAACACATAACAGTTTGACTGTTATGTGGCGAAAAGATGGCACAATGCCCGGAAAAATCCACAAATGGTTTTAACAATAGTCAGACTAGCAGAGAAAGTGCTATTTGTCAACACAATTCATAGTAAGAACCAATGCGGATCGCACGGGCATCGGAGCCGTGACCGATCTCTGCGGTTTTAGCAATCGGCACTTGTGAACCGGCGAAGTTACGGACCAGAGTCGGCATGTCCGGGACATAGCCATGACGTTCCATGGTTGTGAAAGTGCCGAGCAGTATTCCGTTCACAGCCCGGAAGGCACCCAGTTGCTCCAGCTGACTTAAATAAGTGATCATCTGTGGGATTCTGCCACCCAGAGCCTCCAGCAGTAGGATTTTACCATTCAGATCCGGAAAATAAGGAGTCCCTGCGAGCTTCAGAAGACAGCGGATATTTCCGCCAACAACAGTGCCGGACATAGAAGTACCCTGCAGAAAGTCATAGGAAAAATGGAATAGCTCCTCTTCATTCCGGAAACGAGCCTGTTGTAAGGAAGCATTTTCTCCAATCAGATTCCGAATCTGGTAAAGGACGGAAGGTTTCCCTGCCCGGGTATAAATCGCATTGATAACGGTTGTCAGGTCGCTATAGCCCCAGAAGGTGGCGGAACTTTCCCGAATCTCGTTATAATTCAGGTGGATGAGAACCTCATTTGCCATATCTCCACCGGAAATATCATAGATATTCCGCATTTCCGGATCATTGAAAAGCTGCATGAGGGCATCGCCGCGTTCTGTTCCACTGCCGGACAGACCACATTCATCTGAGAAGAGATATGGACTGCAGACAGACTCCTGCCCCAGATTACGGAGGGTCTGCTGTAGAGCAGCAAGCTCCGGAAGGAAGCTTACCGGGTGTGGGTTGGAGCAGGCGGTAATACCGACCTTAATGGGAGAAACAGTCTGTGAAATCAAAATCCGGCACCTCATTTCTATCATAGTAAACATAATAATCGGATAAATAAATCTTTGTCTGTAAACAAGCGTAGCATAGATGTACTATAAATTCAATCCAAACAAAAATGAAGAAAAACTGACAGATCGGAGAATGAATTGACACAAGGATGGAATATGCTATATTGGAATTATGAGAATGTGTAGATTAGGAGTGTTAATATTCTGACAAGAGAAAGGGAGGATTTCGTATGGGAAGAATTAAGCTTTTTAAGAAGACAGTGATAGCCGGAATGCTGATGGCCGGTATGGGAATATTGGGTGCCTGCGGTCTTAGATCTGCGCCGTCTGATTGCCGGAAATATAAAATGCAATGCATGGTTTGGTTATAGCAGCCTGCCGACAGATCCGTCGGCAGATTTATCGCAGAGCGGAAGGCAGATAGATACGAACTATTTTGCAGATTATGCATCTTTTGAGGAGTATATCCGTTCTATTTATTGTAAACAGGAAGCAGACCGTCTGTTATACAACTTTCCGGAGGAAGGAGTACAGAAATATTATGATCAGGATGGCATGCTGTATCTGGATATAAATTATGATGGTGCGAAGGGATATTATGTGGACTGGAGTGATTATACATTAACGATTGACTCCGTAGAGGGCAACCTGTGTACCTTTACGGCAACGGCTACGGTGGAATGGCCGGCAGATGAACCGCAGAAAGAACCATATCCCGTAACACAAACGGCAATATTCGAGGATGGACGATGGGTGTTGACAGAGTTATTTGAATAAGAAATCAGATGAGGAATCAGTCCCATACTTTACAAGTATGCTAAAAAAGGGTAAGATAGAACTTAATCAATTAAAAACTCAGGGAGGGTTATTTTATGGAAGACCAGGTAATGAAAGTATATTCGCAATATAGCAATTTATTGTCAGTAAAGATTATGCCGGGACATTTTGCAACGAATCATTCCCATATTAACTACTATATGGATATGACAACGTTGAAGACCAGACAGAAGGAAGCGCAGGCAGCGGCGAAAGCAATCGTACATGAATATGTAACAAGTACAGTCGTAGATACGATCGTATGTATGGATGGTACAGAGGTTGTCGGAGCGTATCTGGCAGAGGAGCTGACGGCAGCCGGATTCATGTCAATGAATGCGCATCAGACGATTTATGTAGTATCACCGGAGCTGAACTCCATGGGTCAGTTGGTATTCCGTGATAATCTGCAGCCGATGATCCGTGGTAAGCATGTACTGCTTCTTCTGGCAACGGCAACTACCGGACGTACCATTGAGCGGGCACTGGAATGTATAGAATACTATGGCGGAAGCGTGGCAGGTGTATCTGCATTGTTCTCCGCAACCGAAGAAATCGGCGGAAAGGAAATCCACTCCATCTTCAAGATGTCCGACTTCCCGGAATACAAAACCTATCAGCATAACGAATGCCCATACTGCAAAGCAGGCCAGAAAATAGACGCCATCGTCAACAGCTATGGATACATGAAACTATGAGCCTTGCAAGGATAAAAAAGAACAGGGACGGAAATGAACATATATGCTCATTTCCGTCCCTGTTCTTTTTTAGACTTATAGGGCGAAGCCCTCCGAGCCGTGAGGCGAGGTGGCAAGGCTCATTACAAGCCCTTATAATCCATATTCCTTCGCCAGTGTCTCAAATACCGGAATTGACCGCTCTACCTTCTCGGTCGGAATGCAGTAGCAGATTCTGAAGTGTCCCGGACAACCGAAGGAATCACTTGGTACCAGAAGCAGGTCGTGTTTCTTTGCACGTTCACAGAACGCACCGGCATCTGCTTCCAGAGCCTTCGGGAACAGGTAGAAGGTTCCGCCCGGTTCTACAATATCGAATCCGATTCGGGTTAATTCGGTATATAAAATATTCTTATTTGTCTCATAAACAGACAGATCCGAGGTCATATCAAGCACCCGTGCAACCGCCAGCTGAATCAGAGAAGGCGGACAGTTGTGACCGATACCTCTTGAAATCTGACCGCACATATCTACGATCAGTGCAGCATCCTCACAGGCCGGATTGACAGCTACGTAACCGATACGTTCGCCCGGCAGAGACAGGGACTTACTGAATGAATAGCAGATAATGGTATTGTCATAATGCTTTGCAACAAACGGAGCATCCGCACCGGCAAATACGATCTCACGATATGGTTCATCGGAGATAATATAAATAACATGTCCGTATTCTTTTGATTTTGCTTCCAGGATAGAAGCCAGCCGCTTGATCGTAGCAGTAGAGTAAACGATACCGGACGGGTTATTCGGAGTGTTGATCAGGACTGCCATGGTCTTAGGAGTGATCATTTCCTCAAACGCGTCGAAGTTGATCTGGAAGCTGGTGATATCCGCAGGTACGACCTTTAAAACGGCACCGGTTGCATTTACATAATGATAATATTCCGGGAAGAACGGAGCAAATGTAATCACTTCATCACCCGGTACGGTAACGGCACGGACCGCATGTGCGATCGCACCGGCAGCGCCGACTGCCATAAATATGTCTTCCATCTTGAAATTCATATCAAACCGGCGATTCAGGGAATCAGCGATTGCCTGACGAACAGAAGGGATACCAAGGCTTGGGCTGTATCCGTGCAGAGCAACCGGATCGGTATTCCGGATCAGGTCTAATAATGCATCTGTAAATTCCTGTGGAGCAGGTACGCTTGGATTACCAAGGCTATAATCAAATACATTTTCATAGCCGATTTCTTTTGCACGCTTGGAACCATAATCAAACAGTTCACGAATCGCAGATTTCTGCGAAGTCATATCAATATAATGTTGAGATAACATAAGAACACTCCTTTTCTAACGCAATTTCTTTCCACATTATAGCATAATTATTATGGATGTGATATAACTATTTCAGAATCAGAAGAACCGATCGGAGAGAACAATTATGCAGGAGCTAAAATCAAGACAGATCATACTGGCATCCCAGTCACCGCGGAGGAGGGAGCTGTTAGCACAGATGGGCTTGCAGTTTGAAATCCATCCGGCATGCGGAGAGGAAATCATTACGTCTACGATTCCGTGGCAGGTAGTAGAAGAGCTATCCATGCGGAAGGCGGAGGAAATCTACCGGAAGGATCGGGAAGATCGGCCGGCGGAATCCATCCTGGTGATCGGTGCAGATACAATCGTGGTATTAAACGGAAGGATTCTCGGAAAGCCACAGAGTCAGGCGGAAGCCTGTGAAATGCTACGGAGCCTGCAGGGACAGAAACATCAGGTATATACAGGTGTGACCCTGATCTGGAATGAGCAGGAGGATGGCGTAGGCTGTGTGAAGAAGCAGCATACCTTTCATGAAGAAACGGAAGTGGAATTCTATCCGATGACGGAGCAGGAGATAGAGGAATATGTTGCTACCGATGACTGCATGGACAAGGCGGGAGCTTATGGGATCCAGACACAATCCGGTGTGTATATCCGGGGAATTTGCGGAGATTATAATAATGTGGTCGGGCTGCCGATTGCCAGACTTTATCATGAATTGAGAAAAATATTCGCACGCCGGTAATTAGAAAGAAATCCGGTTGACGGAGTGTATAAATTGTAGTACATTATCAATGTATCAACTGAAAAGACTTCTCTTATTCAGAACAGTGGAGGCAGAAGGGCCTTTGAAGCTGTGGCAACCCCGCAAGGCGGAAGGTGCCAACCTGAGCGAGTCAGTGAGAAGCCGGAGAAACCGGTTTTAGAACGATGAATCGAGCAATAAGAGGATTTGAATAGACTCAAGTCCGATTCACGGGCTTGTTTTTTTGTTAAAATGATGGAAAACAGAAGGAGGAAACAATGGAAAAACATTTATTTACGTCAGAATCAGTAACCGAAGGACATCCAGATAAAATCTGCGATCAGATTTCAGATGCCATTCTGGATGAATTATTAAAGCAGGATCCGATGAGCCGGGTGGCCTGTGAGACAGCAACGACAACCGGTCTGGTACTGGTTATGGGTGAGATTACAACTAAGGGCTATGTTGACATTCAGAAGACGGTACGGGATACCATCCGGGAGATTGGATATGATCGTGCCAAGTTCGGATTTGACTGTGATACCTGCGGTGTGATCGTTGCATTGGATGAGCAGTCCGGAGATATTGCAATGGGTGTTGATAAGGCATTGGAAGCCAGAGAGTCTGAGATGACAGAGGAACAGCTGGAGGCAATCGGAGCCGGAGATCAGGGCATGATGTTCGGATATGCAGTGAACGAGACAGAGGAATTAATGCCATATCCGATCTCACTGGCACATAAGCTGGCAAAACGTCTGACGGATGTTCGTAAGGATGGAACACTTCCATATCTGAGACCGGATGGAAAAACACAGGTTACCGTGGAATATGATGAGAACGGCAAGCCATTCCGTCTGGACGCAGTCGTATTATCTACCCAGCATGACGAGAAGGTAACACAGGAACAGATCCATGAGGATATCAAGACCTATGTATTTGATCCGATCCTTCCAAAGGAAATGGTAGATGATGAGACCAAGTTCTTTATTAATCCGACCGGACGATTTGTGATCGGTGGACCGCATGGTGATAGCGGACTGACCGGCCGGAAGATCATTGTAGATACCTATGGCGGTTATGGCAGACATGGCGGTGGTGCTTTCTCCGGTAAGGATTGCACAAAGGTAGACCGTTCCGCAGCGTATGCAGCCCGTTATGTAGCGAAGAATATCGTGGCAGCCGGTCTGGCAGACAAATGCGAGATCCAGTTATCCTATGCCATCGGTGTGGCAAGCCCGACTTCCGTTATGGTAGATACGTTTGGTACCGGTAAGCTTTCCGATGAACAGCTGGTAGAGATCATTCGTGAGAACTTCGACCTTCGTCCGGCAGGAATCATTAAGATGTTAGATCTGCGCCGTCCGATCTACAAACAGACAGCCGCTTACGGACATTTCGGAAGAACCGATATTGATCTGCCATGGGAAAAGACAGACAAGGTAGAATTGCTGAAGAAATATTTATAGAATCCGGCGGACCGGGAGAATAAAGAAACCGGGATCCGGCAGAAAATTAAAAAGATAAAAGAACAAGATCAGATAGAAGGAATGGATATGGAGTCAATAACCTTACAGGCATATGCCAAAATAAATCTGGGACTGGATGTGATCCGGAAACGGAGAGATGGATATCACGAAGTTAAGATGATTATGCAGAATATTTCATTATCCGATACGTTGGACCTTAGGAAAGCAACCGGATCGGAGATTGAGCTGTGTTCGGCAACCGGAGAGGATGTACCGGAGGTGCCGATGAATGCAGACAATCTGATTTATAAAGCAATTCAGATGTTGAAGGATGAATTTCAGATTAAGGAAGGCGTGCATGCAATCCTGACCAAGCGGATCCCGGTTGCGGCCGGAATGGCGGGTGGAAGTACAGATGCTGCCGCCGCCCTGAAGGGCATGAATCAGTTATTTGAGCTGGGGCTCTCTGAGCAGGAGCTATGTGAGAGGGGAGTTAAGCTGGGCGCGGATATTCCATATTGCATTATGGGCGGAACTGCCTTATCAGAAGGCATCGGTGAAAAACTGACCGCATTACCTGAGATTCCGGACTGTTGGATTTTGATTGCGAAGCCGCCGATTGCAGTATCTACCGGATTCGTATACGGGAATCTGAAAGTCAAAGAGCTAGCTGAGCATCCGGACATTGACGGTATGGTGGAAGCAATTAAGAGGCGGGATCTGGGTGGTATTGTGGACCGGATGGGAAATGTACTGGAGACGGTTACGATTCCTGCATATCCTGTAATTGAGACGATTAAGGATCAGATGCTGGAGCATGGTGCGGAGAATGCATTGATGAGCGGAAGCGGTCCTACCGTGTTTGGAATCTTTAAGGACGAGCAGGCGGCCCGCGAGGCAGGAACTGCGATTGGTGAGGCAGAGCTGTCAAAGCAGATTTATCTGACACGGCCCCAGTATTAGAAACAGGAAAAAATCAGCAGGCGACAGGAACATAAGGTGAGGATACAGAATGGAATTGAAACTCGATATAAATGAATATCTGCCACTTCGGGATGTGGTTTTTCAGACATTACGACAGGCTATCATAAGTGGAGAGATCGCACCCGGTGAACGCCTGCTGGAGATTCCGCTGGCAAAGAAAATGGGCGTCAGCCGGACTCCGGTGCGGGAGGCCATCCGGATGCTGGAGCTGGAGGGACTGGTAGTTATGATTCCGCGACGCGGTGCGGAAGTAGCGAAGATAACCGAGAAGGATCTGCGGGATGCGTTGGAGGTTCGATGTGCATTAGAGGAGTTGGCGGTACAGCTGGCATGTGAAAGGATTACAGAAGCGGGAAAAGAGAAACTGCAGGCGGCCTGTGAAGCGTTTCGGGAGGCCATCCGGACGAAACAGGTTCCGGCAATCGTGGAGGGTGATATTGTATTCCATGATGCGATTTTTGAAGCGACACAGAATCAGCGGATCATTACCATGACACATAATCTGTGGGAGCAGGTGTCCAGATACCGGGTAGAATATGTAAAAGATTTCAGCTATCATAATGTTCTGGTGGAAGAGCATGATGCTATTACAGCGGCGATTCTCCGCGGAGACGCAGAGGAGGCACGGATCGTTATGCGAAAGCATATCTATAATCAGGAAACGATCGTTATCAATAACGTGCATAAAATGAATCATGCATAAAGCAGACTTTGCAAAAACAGATTATGTATAACAAATGAAGCCTTCACACATACTATACGAAAGTGTAGATGTGTGGGGGCTTTTTCTATGAATCAATTATATAATTCAGAAAATAAAATAGCGGCAGAGTTAAATACATCGCTGGTAAAAAATATCGAAGTGCTGGAAGAAATGTTCCGGGACTGCGATGATGTTGTAAAAAAGGAGTTTCTGTTCCGGCGGAAGGATGGGGCGGTTTCCGGATATATGATTTATATTGATGGATTGACGGATGGAGATATGGTGCAGCAGCATGTGATCCATCCATTACAGCTGAGGTATCGGATGGCTGTGGAAACAGACATCTGGTCGGCATTTTTTTACAGCGAGATTGACATGGCAGATCTGAGGGAAGAACCGTCCTTTGATAAAATGGTACTGGCAGTGATGCGTGGTGATACGGCTCTGATGTTGGATGGTTATGACCGGGCAATTGTTATTTCCAGTAAGAAGCTTCCGGTCCGGAGTATTGAGGAGTCTGAAACAGAAGCGGTGATGCGCGGACCGCGGGACAGCTTTAATGAGAGCCTGCGGATGGGAACTGCGCTGATAAGACGACGGATCAAGGATCCGAAATGTAAGATTGTGCAGCATCAGTTCGGAGAACGTTCCCGGACAGATTATGCAGTGGTGTATATGGAGGATCTGGTGCCGGATGGGCTGGTTGATCAGATTGAAGAGCAGCTGGGCCGGTACCGGACAGATGCGATCTATGACAGTGGAATGCTGGCACATTATATGAATCAGAAGTGGTATTCTCCATTTCCTGTGATACAGAGTACAGAGCGGCCGGATAAGGTGGCGGCATCTATTCTGGAGGGCAGAGTGGCGGTGATCGTGGATAATTCACCGGAGGTGCTTCTTCTGCCGGCAACCTTTAACACGTATTTCCAGGCAGCGGATGATTATTATAATCAGTGGTCTGTGGCAACCTTTGCGCGGATCCTGCGGTATATTGCATCTATTCTGGCAATCGGACTGCCCGGATTCTATATCGCGATCACCTGCTTTCAGGTGGAGATGCTGCCGACGAAGCTGCTGATGGCAATCGCACAGGCAAGAAGTAATGTGACATTTCCCATCGTACTGGAGGTACTGTTGATGGAGCTGGAGTTTGAGCTGTTGCGGGAAGCGGGAATCCGGCTGCCGGGGCCAATGGGAAACACGATAGGTATCGTTGGTGGTCTGATCGTAGGACAGGCAGCCGTTGAAGCGGGTCTGGTCAGTACGATTGTGGTGATCATAGTGGCATTAACGGCATTGGCGTCCTTCACGATTCCTAATGAAAGCTTTGCATCAGCATATCGGCTTTTGAAATTCTTTCTGATCATTGTCAGTGCTATATGGGGATTATACGGATTTATACTGGGGATAGTGGTGATCGGGATTCATCTGTCCGGTCTGACCAGTTATGGCATTCCATATATGACGCCGGCGGTTTCCATGCCGGACGGACGAAAGGAGAGCTGTAAGGATTTCGTATTACGATTGCCGATTTATCTGATGCGGAAACGCCCGGTGTTTACCAAAGAAAAGGAACGGACACGTATGCAAAACAGAAAGAAATCATAAGAGGTGGGAAAATATAGTATGGAAGAGCGTCAATATTGTATATCTGCCAGACAGCTGCAGCGGATGATCATTCTGGAAACCGGATCTGTGGGCTGTCTGTTTGTAACCTTCTGGAGCGGGGGCAATAACGGACTGCCGATTGTGATGCTGAGTGTGATCGGAAGCCTTTTTTATGGTGGACTTCTGATGGCAATCGGAAAGGCGGGCGGAGGCTTCCCGGAAATGACGGAGCAAAATATGTCCGGGTTCTTATGGCGGACAGTCTGGTGTATTTATATCGTGCGGTTTGTAATACGAGGGGCATGGATTCTGGCATACATGGAAGAATTGATTCGTGAAACTCTGTATCCGGGGAACCGGTATATGATTCTGATTCCGCTCCTGCTTGTATGTGGATATGCGAGTGTGCGAAGTCTGCTGGGGCGGGCGAGATTTGTTGAATTATTATTCTGGTGGGTAATAGTACCATTGGTTCTTTTGTTCCTGACAGGAATATGGAAGCTGGATCTAAGGGAGCTGGCACCTACGGAGCCTATCAACAACCGGGAAATATTTCGCGGAGAATATCGGTTGATGGTACTGTTTCTTCCTCTGGAATTCCTGTTGTTCCGAATAACAGCTATGGGAGAGAACCGAAAACAGGCATGGATTGCCGGATTTCGTGGGATTCTGTTAGCAGGCGCATGGATGCTTCTGGTATATACGGTAACGGTCGGGATTATCGGAAAGGTCTGGAGCGGGCAGGCAATTCTCGGAGTCACCGATGCGATGGAGCTGATTTCGGTTCGGAGCGGAGGTCTCGAACGGCTGGATGTTCTGATGATCCTCTTCTGGCTGGTCGGAGGAATGATAACCTTAAGTGCATATATTTTTCAGGGGCAGCAGCTGATCAGGCGGATTTTCTGGACCCAGTGCAAACGAAGTACATCGGTATTGCTCATGCTTGGATTTATCTTTGCGGTTTATTACTGCTTGAACGGAGCGGAAGCCTGGAGTGCCTGGTACTGGAATTATGCCTGCTATATTGATTTCCCGGTTTCGATTGTGCTGCCGGTTCTGATCTGGATCAACTATAAGATCAGACAACGGGGAAAGGATTCAAAGATATGGAAGCGCACGGGTGCGCTTGGACTTCTGGTTCTTTGTTGTATTTGCATTGGTGGATGTATGAACCGGGATGCGATCGAGGACCGGGTATATGTCATGGAGCTTCATGTAACGGAAACGGAAATCTCGAATGAGTATGAGTACCGATGCATGATTTCTTACACGGGTGAAGAAGGGTCGGATAAGGATCAGAAGAATGAAGAGGGAATAGTTGTGTATAGAAGCGGAGAGGGGATAAAGGCTGTGAATGACCGGTTTGAGCAGGAGACGGATACACGCCTGGATTATTCCCATCTGCAGGGAATTTATCTGCAGGATACCATATATCATCTGCAGACGGCAGATGAAATTCTCAATAATATCTGGCAGGAGACGCAGGTAGTATTATCAACGCCGGTATATCAGGAAGAGCTGGATGCCGGTGAACAGACGGACAGAAATCTGGGAGGCTGGTTAAAAGAAGCTTGGGAAGAATAAAATAATTACAAATGGAAATAATCCCCAATAGATTCAGATGTTTATATCTGATGAGATTGGAGGTTGTTCTATGAATATTTATAAGACGGCATTATCAGCACTGATTCTGGCACCGGTCGTAGGTGGAATCAGTGTGCATATGATTCAGAATTATATGGAGATGAAGGAAAAAGCAGAGACCTTAAGTGCGTATTCTGTAGAGCAGGTGAACCAGCTGGAAGCAATGCTGGCAGATGAAACTATATTGAATGAGGCTGTGCCGGATACTGTAGAATCCGATGCCCTGACAGAAGGGATTGCAGGAGCAGTGCTTCGGTTCCATGTGCGGGCCAATTCGGATTCAGAGGAAGACCAGGCATTGAAATTTCTGGTGCGGGATGGAATTCTAAAGGAGATGGCGCCGTTGTTAGAGGAGACAGCATCCAAAGCAGAGGCAGAACAGATCATTGGCGATCATTTGCAGGATATTGAACGGATAGCAGAGGCAATCATTCAGGAGGCCGGATATGATTATCCGGTAAGGGCATACCTGACGGAGGAGGAGTTCCCGATTAAGGAATACGGTGATATGCGTTTCCCGAGCGGTACGTATCAGGCGTTACGGGTGGATATCGGAGAGCATGAGGGAGCAAACTGGTGGTGTGTTATGTATCCGGGATTATGTTTCGTGGAAACTGCCGGTGGAGTGGTTGCAACCGAGGGCAAGGAGGAGCTGAAACAGATTCTGACTCCGGAGGAGTACGCACAGATCCTGGTGTCACCACCGGAAAATGCAGAAATAGAATATAAGAGCCTTTTGTGGGAAAAATGGCAGCAATTAACAGGAGATTAAGAATATAAATTTAATCTTAATTTTGACCGAAAAACTATATATTCCGGAAACGCTGTGATAAAATAAAATATATTAAAAAGGGAAATCGGGCAGGTGAAAAAATTGAAGTTTATGCATATAGCGGATGTGCATCTGGGGGTGATTCCGGATAAGGGAAAGACCTGGTCAGAGCAGCGGTCCAGAGAGATTTATCATACGTTTGAACGGATACTGGAGATTGCCGGTGAGGAGAAGGTTGATCTGTTACTGATAGCCGGTGATCTGTTCCATTATCCGCCAAGAATCGCAATGCTTAAGGAGCTGGATGCACAGCTGGCAGCAGTTCCGGATATGACTACGATTTTGATCGCCGGGAATCATGATTACCGGGCAGCAGGCTCTCCATTAGACCGATATGAGTTTCAGTCGGATACGATATGTCTGAAAGCCGGTGAGGCGGAACGGGTGGTACTGGATGATCTGCGGACATGTGTGACCGGTATCAGTTATGACAGACAGGAGATAACGGAAGGAATCTATGATGCACTGGAGCCGGAGGAGACCGCGGCGACAGCAGGTTACTGCCAGATTCTGTTGGCGCATGGCGGAGATGCCAGACATTGCCCATTAGACCGGGAGAGACTGCTGGCATCTGATTTTGATTATATTGCACTTGGCCATATCCATAAACCGGAGATTATTGCACAGGATCGTATGGCATTTGCGGGTTCACCGGAGCCGATTGATTATACGGACACCGGAGAACGAGGATATATTATTGGCGAAACAATAGAAGAAGCCGATGGATGGAAAATTCATACGAAATGGGTTCCTGTCTGCAACAGACAGTATGTTGATCTGACCGTACAGATGGAGCCGGACATGACGAACTTCCAACTGCTACAGCTGGTACAGGACAGGATTGGAGAAATCGGAACGCAGCATATATACCGGATTATTCTGGAAGGATGCCACGATGGGGTTTTTCGACCGGATTTTAACAGCTTGATGAATCTGTACCATATTTACGAGGTTGTCGATCATACACACGGAGTCTATGATCTGGAGCGTCTGGCAGAGGAGAATGCAGATAACCTGCTTGGAAGGTATATCAGAAACTTTGAGAACCAGGAGGATGAATTACATCAGAGGGCACTGGATTATGGAGTCCGGGCACTGATGCGGTGCCGTGAGTGGTCGTTGGAGAATAAATAGTTGACGGAGAAACAGAATGTATATTAAGCAACTGCTGTTACAGCATTTTGGAAAATACAATAACATGGAAATAGATCTGCAGCCGGGGCTGAATCTTATCTATGGACCGAATGAAGCAGGAAAGACTACACTGAAGGATTTTATTATCGGTATGTTTTATGGAATCGAGCGACAGCGTGGAATTGCTTCCCGGACGGATGAATATATGCGGCATGAACCACTGGATGGCAGTGGCTATGCGGGCAGTATGGAATTACAGACAGAGGATGGTACGTATCTGATTGAACGGAACTTCCGGAAAGATCAGAAGACATTGCATATTTATCAGGATAAGACCGGCCGAGAAGTGCAGACCGATAATGGACAGTCCTTATATGGAACGTTGGTAGATCTGGATAAGAACGGATATACCAATACCCTCTGTATTTCCAGTAATGGTGCGGCCTATAAGTCAGAATTACAGGAACAGCTGAAGCAGTATCTGATGAATGTAAGCACAACACATACCGGTAATCTGAATCTGAAGGATGCCAATGCGTACTTAAGCAACCGTAAAAAGGAATTGAATCAAAAGGGACTGGAGAATGAATTACAGGCACTGGGAAAACGCCTGGTGGATGTGCGGCTGGAGGAAAACCTGGAGGAATTAAGCCGGGAACGACAGGAGCTTGAAGAGAAGCTGGTATCAGTCACTAAGCCGGTGACAGAGAAACCGGAATCTGAAAAGTCTGAGATCGAGAATCAGAAACCGGAACGCGAAGAGAGAAAGACCACAACAAAAAAGCACACTTCATGGAAAGAGTGGTTATCGGTGAATCCGGATATGGATCCGCAGCTGAAACAGATCCTTACAACCATTAAGGTACTACTGGGATTTGGTGTGGCGGCACTGATATTTGTACTTATTTTTATTCTGCCGATTTCCTTACATTATAAGGGCTGGCTGTGTGTGATCGTTGTAACGGTTGCGGCTGCAATCTGGATCATGGGAAAACACAGGAGTAAAAGAAAGGTGGAATCCGATAAAGAGAAACAGGAACCACGATCCGCCGATAAGCAGGAGAAAGGTGCGCCGATACAGGAAACAGAGACCGGCAGCACACAGATCCTTACGTACAGTAATCAGCTGACAGATATTCAGGTGCGGGAGAATGATATCCTGCGGGAGTATGCAAAGCAGCAGGAGTTACAGAAGCGGTATGATGATCTGAAGGCAGCAAAAGAACGGGCAGAGTTTGAGGCGAGAGCAATCGATCTGGCAGCTGCAACGATTCAGGAATTATCAGAGAATATCTTTGATCAGTATGGTAGTGATATGAATGAACAGGTCTCAGAAATGGTAAGCAAGATTACCAATGGGGCTTATACGGATGTAAAGCTGGATGAACAGTTGAGAATCAAGGTACGCAAGCAGGGAAGATATATAGGAGCAGAACATTTAAGCACCGGAACACTGGAGCAGATCTATCTGGCAGTGCGGCTGGCAGCGGCAGATGAAATGAGTACATCGGGTATGCCGATTATTTTAGATGACATCTTTGGATCCTATGATGATGCCAGACTGGAAGCGGCGTTGCAATGCATTGCTGACTACCGGGGCAGTGAGCAGATCCTGCTATTCACCGCCAGCGACAGAATCGCCGACACTTTGGATAAAACAAAAAATGACTATAACTACGTGGAACTCTAAGCCATGCAAGGAAAGAAATAGAAATGCAGAAACGGAAGAACATATATGCTCTTCCGTTTCTGCATTTCTATTTCTTGACTTATAGGGCGCAGCCCTACATCGAGCCGATAGGCGAGATGGCATGGCTTAGATGGGCGCAGCCCTACATCGAGCCGGTAGGCGAGATGGCATGGCTTAGATGGGCGCAGCCCTATATCGAGCCGATAGGCGAGATGGCATGGCTTAGGCCTCGTAGTTTTCAGTAATGGTATGTTTTACCTTATACTCATTGATCCGAGCCTGGATCCGCTCTGTCTGATCCAAAATATCACTGATAGAAGCATCATGATTCAAATGATCGATCAACAGTGCAATATACTTGCTTAAGTCAGCAGAAGCATACCATTCTCTGGATAAAAGATCTTCCGGTTGGTAGGTCAGGTTGGTTGTGATAACCTTCTCGATGATACCGTCCTTGTAATACTGATCGAAAAGCTCCAGACCATTTGTAAAGAGACCAAATGTACACATGCAGTAAACACGACGTGCTTTCCGGTTCTTTAACTGCTTGGCAACATCCAGCATACTTTCACCGGATGAAATCATATCGTCAATGATAATAACATCCTTGCCTTCTACAGAGTCACCTAAGAACTCATGGGCAACAATCGGATTTCTGCCGTTTACGATCTGTGTATAATCTCTCCGTTTGTAGAACATACCAACATCGACACCCAGCATATTTGCAAGGAAGATTGCACGATGCATAGCGCCCTCGTCCGGAGATATTACCATCATATGCTCCTTGTCAATCTCCAGATCCGGAGTGGAGCGAAGCAGACACTTAATAAACTGATAAGTCGGGCGAATATTTTCAAAACCGCTGAGAGGAATTGCATTCTGTACACGAGGATCGTGGGCATCAAAGGTAATGATATTATCTACACCCAGACCGATTAATTCCTGTAACATTAATGCACAATCCAGAGATTCTCTGGAGCTTCTCTTATGCTGACGGCTCTCATACAGGAATGGCATGATAACGGTAAGCTTTCTGGCCTTTCCGGTCAGAGCAGCGATCACACGCTTTAAATCCTGATAATGATCGTCCGGTGACATTGGAGAAGGCTTACCGCTGATCTTGTATTCCAGATTGTGATTTAAAACATCAACCAGGATATATAAGTCTGTTCCGCGGACAGATTCACGAATGACGCCCTTGGCTTCACCTGAGCCGAAACGTGGGCATGCACTTTCAATCAGATATGAGCCTCTTTCATAGCCGTGAAATGCAATGGTAGATTTATGCTCGTTCTGACGGGCGGCTCTCCATTTTACAAGGTACTTGTCTACTTTATTGCCTAGCTCGGTGCAGCTTTCCATGGCAATAATTCCAAGACGACCCACAGGTATGGTTTCTAATTTGCTATCATCTGGCATGATATGATTCCTCCATTGGTTAGATTGTTAATAGTGATGAAATATGTAAAAACGAGGGGAAAGCCCCTTGCTTTTATAACATTGTTTTACAGTCCGCGTCAAGTCCTTCTTAGTCCGGACGGGAGACGGAGGCAGAAGACTGCCATTGTTTACGCTTGGCAAACCGGATATCGTCACCATATATAGTATAGATCAAATAATTCTCACATATACGGGAAAAAATACGCTCGCTGTAAAGCTCACGGATCTCTTTTAAGGATAGATTCGTGGATATGATCGTTGCCCTATGCTGTAACAGGCGGTTATTGATCAACGAATAGAAACAGGAAGCGGTAAAATTGTTGGACAGTTCCGTGCCGAGATCATCAATGATTAAAAAGTCGCACTGCTCCATGCCAAAAAGAAACTCCTGACTGCCCTCAATCTGATTCTTATTTAATTGTACATCAGCCGCCATCTGAAAGAGGTTGGAAGCAGAGGTATAAAGGACGGCATAGCCGGCATCCAGCAATTCCTTGGCAACGCATTTGGTTAAGAATGTTTTTCCGACACCGGTAGTACCGTTAAATAAAATGCTGGCCTTAATCCGGTCATTACCATCGAAATATTCCGATACATGCTGAATATACTGCTGCAGAGACTGATAAACATTTTCAATATTCTCGCGTGGTGTCAGCTTATGAGTACCGTCTGACTCATTGGCATAGTAATCAAAGCAAAAATGTTCAAAATTCTCATGTGCCAGATCACGGTTCAGATTGGAATGCCGATACTGGCGCTCTACGATCTTGTGCTTCATACATTCACAGTAATCCTGATTGATATATCCGGTATCCCGGCACTTCTCACAGGTATAGACAGGGGCAAGATAATTCTTTGGATAACCTGCCTGTACAAGCAATCGGTATTTCTGTTCGATTAATTCGCCGGTTTGCTTCTCGACTGCGAGTTTGTCGGCTGCCTTTTTGTCTTCATCTTCTTCACGAAGTGCGGCCAGAGCGGCATCAATTGCAAGGTCGCGGATGGTCGCATCAATCTCGGCAATCTGCGGAACCTTCGCATGAACCTCATCAATTCTGGCATTGAGCTCCTGCCGATTGCGAAACCGAGTCTGGTCATATTCCTGTTTGATTTCTTTTAAATAAGCAGCATTTAAAGACATGATGGTTCTCCTGTTCTCTAGTTTTCTTTCGTCATTTTCTGGACTTCATGAATAAAGAAATCATCGAGCTCCTGATCGTTGTAGGTCCTTTGTTCAAAGTTATTAAACGGCAGATTCTGAACCTTACGGATCGGTATGGTCTTAGTATCTGCAGTTGCTTTCTTTTGCGCGTGGAACTGCTCATCTAACTGCCGGATATCCTGAAGACTTTCTACATGACTGTTATGCCAGCTGGTGATGATTCCGTTTATGTACTTAAAGCTGCCCTTGTTCTCTGCAACTGCTCGGCGGCAGGCCTCAATAATAATATCCGGCTGGAGTGCATAATCGTTTCTCCAGGTGTTGATATATTTGAGATCCGTTGGGGTCAGGACACGGGTCAGTCCGAGCTCCTTGGATATTGCAGAATTGAGCTCATGATAAGCACTTGTTTCCTGCTTGGCCTGCTCTGCGGAAGAAATACCGCGGGTGTACCAGTCAATGGCTACCTTCTCAATGTAGCGATAAGAGGTACGCTGAAGAGAGGCACAATATTCGATCAAAAACTGCAATAATTCAGAAGAAAAATGCAGCTGTTCATATATGTATAATAATGAATTCAATTCTGTCTGGGTTGGAGTGTGGCCGCAGTACATCTCAAACTGGAAGAGAATGTCACCAAGCTCCTGATCCTTTTCATAGGCAGCAAGGCGTGCCTGAGAATAAGGCTTTTTCGCCGGAACCTCTGAAACGGTATCAGCGGCAGCGGTTTCCTGTGGTATAGCAGGTGTGGCGGCAACAATAGCGGAATCACCGGCGGTATTGTTCGTATCACGTTTATTCAGTAACTCCATGCCGGAGTCGGAATCTGACTCATCTACCATATCCGGAACCGGTGGGCGCATGATGGTAATGCCGAGCAATTCGCCTTTCTGATTATATTCCAGACGCAATAAATTGCGGTCAACCCAGTAGCGGATCGCACGGCAGATATCCTTCTGTGTGCATTCAAAGTGATCGGCAACATCCTGAATGCTGACAGGATGTCCTGCCTGTAATAAACGAATCAGATATAAATAGATCTTTACAAACTCTCCGTTTGCGGTTGTCATATAGTAATCAATAAAGAAATTGGAAATCGAGGAAAAAGTCTCTCCGTTTTCTGTTGTGATTGTTATGTTTTTCATCCCCGAAACTCCTTTACTAATTTATGTGCTGTGTCTACGCCATACCACATCCTCGCCGGTAGCGAGTTTGTATCAGATTGCATGGCTTGATGTATTCGCATTATATAATAGGGGGTAGGAATTGTAAATCGAACATATTTTCAAAGGATTGTGCACAAGAAATTGTGCAAAAAGTGGAAAATGTGGATAAAATAAAAAAGCATTAAAAAACGTCGAAAAATCGATGCAGGAATGTCCACAACAATTCACAGATTCTAATGTGTGAAAAATTGTGGACATTGTGTATAACTATTTTTTTTGGATGATTTTTTCAACATTTACAATGCTTCTGATGTTCATAGTTATTAACAAATCATTTTTTTAAATTATTTTTTTAAGAGATCTTCACCAACGGTTACAACGTCTCCGGCACCCATGGTTATTAATAAATCATTCTCTTTGCAATTATTTCTTACATAGCCCTCTACCTCAGAAAATTCCGGAAGATAAACAACGTCCTTATGATATTCATTCTGAAGCAAATCTGCGATATCCTGAGAGGAAACCATACCGGTGTCCTTTTCACGGGCAGAGTAGATCTTAGTCAATACAATATGGTCGGCATGGCTTAATGCCTCGGCAAATTCCGGAAGCAGAGCCTTGGTACGGGTATAAGTGTGTGGCTGGAAAACGCACCAGATGTCATTGTGTGCGACCTGATGTGCGGCCTTTAAGGTAGCCTTGATCTCGGTTGGATGATGTGCATAATCATCCACGATCGTAATACCGTTAAATGTACCCTTTACCTCAAAACGACGCTTGGCACCACCGAAGTCGGCAAGTCCCTTTTTCATATCTTCTATATTAATATGTAAGACATCGGCAGCGGCGATCGCAGCTAAGGAATTCGTTACATTATGAATACCGTTTACATGAAGCTGAATGGTAGTGACCGGCTTTCCATCGATTAACAGTGTATAGGAAGCACATCCCTGCTCATCGTAGGTGATATCGGCTGCACTGTATTTACATTCCGGAGATAAACCGAAGGTCCGGATTTCCTGGGATAAACCGTCGGTAATGGTGGAAAGGCAATCCATCTCGCCATTGATGATCAGAGTTCCGTCCGGCTGGAGCTTATGTGCAAAGGTCCGGAAAGACTGGATAATTTCGTCGATACCGCTGAAGAAATCCAGATGATCTGCATCTACATTCAGGATGATACTGATCTTCGGCTGGAAAGCATGGAAGCTGTTGGTATACTCGCAGGCCTCGGTTACAAAATATTCTGACTGGCCGACACGGATATTTCCACCGATCGCATTTAACATACCGCCGACAGAAATAGTAGGATCTACCTTTGCAGCCAGACAGATCAAAGACAGCATGGAGGTTGTGGTTGTTTTGCCGTGTGTACCGCTGACGGCAACGGAGTAATCATAATTCGCCATGATCTGTCCGAGCATCTGTGCACGTGTCAGCATTGGTTTCCCGCTGGCAACGGCTGCAGCAAACTCCGGATTGTCTTTGTGAATAGCAGCTGTATAAACAATCAGATCAATGTCATCTGTGATATTTTCGGCTTTCTGACCGATCGCAATGGTGGCACCCAGTTTCTCTAACATAGCAGTAATATCCGAAGCCTTGGAATCAGATCCGCTGACTGTGAATCCCTCCTGCAAGATGATTTCAGCAAGACCGCTCATGCTGATACCACCAATTCCGATAAAATGAACGTGGATCGGTTGATTAAAATTTATCTGATACATAGTTTTACCATCCTTTTACAGAACTCTTACTTTATTATATGGTACATAAAGATTTACTGATAGTCATTATAGTATAGTGCTATGAACACGTCAATAATAGTTTTTAGAATACGTATTGAGACAGAATCATCCAGGAACCTGCGATTACCATCAGGATGCCGATGATCAGAACGGTCTTCCATGCACGGAAATAGGAACATTGGATATAGTAATCAACGAGTAGAGAATCTACGGTATCAGAAGAAAATCCAAGAGCGAGTATATGATTCCGCATTTTTGCTCTGGTTGAAGAATCCATGTGGCGTACATAGCCATGAATCGGGACGGATTTGGGCAGATTTTAATATTTTCTTCAAATTGACGATGCCATATTATCATGCTATCATTATGGCATTAGCAGGGGTTATTAGAGTTGCTGTTTTTTTATGCCTGAATATTTATGCGGTAAGTCGGAAACCTAACGCAACGGAGAAAGGAGTAAAACCATGTACAGAAAGAAACTATGGAAGCCGGTCATAGCCGGTACGTTGGCATTGGCGATGGCATTTACGCCGGTTGGAACAACCGGAGCAGTCTATGCGGCAGAAGAGACTGAGGTGACAACAGAGGCGGATACCGAGGCAGAAGCGTCAACAGAGGGGGCGGATACCGAGGCAGAAGCGTCAACAGAGGGGGCGGGTACCGAGGCAGAAGCGTCAACAGAGGAGACTGATACCGAAGCAGTGGCAACGACCGAGGAAGCTACTGAAGAAGCAGGTACGGAAGATAAGGATGCGAGAATCCATGTGCTTCTGGAGGAGGAAGATACAGAAGCAGATGAGAATACCGAAATGATTGCGGAAGAAGCAGTCACAGCCACAGGTGACATTAAACTGGATGCGGCACACTTCCCGGATGCGAATTTTCAGAAATACTTGTCAGAAAATGTAGATACGAATAAGGATGGAAGTCTGTCCGCAGCGGAGAGAGATGCAGTAACGGAGATTAATGTACAAAATGCAAGAATAAAATCCCTGAATGGAATTCAGTATTTTACGCAGTTGGTGATGCTGCGTTGCTATAATAACCAGTTGACGAAACTGGATGTAAGTAAGAACACACAGCTGAAGTATTTGGGGTGCTATAGTAACCAGCTGACGGAACTGGATGTAAGCAAAAATATACAGCTGGCGGTAGTGGTGTGTTGGAATAACCAGTTGACGAAGCTGGATGTGAGCAAGAATGCGAAACTGATGTCTTTGCATTGCGATAATAACCAATTGAAGAGTTTAGATGTGAGCAAGAATGCGAAACTGATGTCTTTGCATTGCGATAATAACCAACTGACGAAACTGGATGTAAGCAAGAACGCGCAGCTGGAGATTTTGTATTGCGATAATAACCAACTGACGAACATGGATGTAAGCAAGAACGTGCAGCTGGAGATTTTACATTGCGGTAATAACCAGCTGACGAACATGGATATAAGCAAGAATACGAAGCTGCAGACGTTTGAGTGTATGGACAATGAGTATGAGGCAACATTGAATTCTAAGAACCAGCTGGATGTGTCTACGCTTCCGGGGTTCCAGACATCAAAGGTATCGAATGTTAAGGGCGGTAAACTTTCCGGCAAGTTGCTGACCTTTAATAGTGGCTCCAAAAAGGTTACCTATACCTATAATTGTGGAAATAATAAAACTGCAACATTTACGATTGTTGCGAAAAGGATGGTCAGAAAACTTACATTAAATAAGACTAAAGCAACTTTGAATCCGGTGGATACCCTCACCTTAAAGGCAACAGTGACACCATCAAATGCTACGAATAAGGCAGTGACATGGAAGTCTTCGAATACGAAGGTGGCAACCGTTAGCAGCAGTGGTAAAGTCACGGCCAAAGCAGCCGGTACGGCAACCATCACCTGTACTGCAAAGGATGGCAGTGGGAAGTCTGCGACCTGTAAGATTACTGTCCGGAAGTATACGAATACAGAAGCCTTCGTAGCGCGTATCTATACGAAAGCACTGGGACGGAATCCGGAAGCGGCCGGTCTGAAGTATTGGACTGGTGAGATCAATGCGAAGCGTCGGACACCGGTACAGGTAGCAGAGGAATTCTTCTTTGCACCGGAGTTTACGAATAAGAAGCTGAATAACACCGAATATGTGAAAGTACTCTATCGCACCTTCATGGGCAGAGAGTATGATCAGGGTGGATTGAACTACTGGGTAGGTCGGCTGAATAAAGGAGAGAGTCGGAAAGTCATACTGGAATCCTTTGCAGGCTGCCAAGAGTTTAAGAATATCGTGAAGAGCTTCGGATTATAAGATGAGTTATGCTGGATAGGAGAACTTAGATGTTCGTATATTGACAATATAACGAATGGAATAAGAACCGGTTTGGGATAGAACATGTTTCTGCTCGCTTGGCGGAGCATACATGAGGAATATCCTAAACCGGTTCTTTCTTGTTATCAGTAGTATATATGTGAAGCTTAAACATCAACATTACCTTGCAGGGATTTAACCAACTGCTGAAGCTCTTGGATGGCCGCGGCTTGTGCATCAATCTGATCCTGCATGTCATCGATCATATACTGCACTGTATTTTCGTCTAATATCTGCAATTCCTCTGTGTGGAATTCGTTCGGACTTTGCTCGAACAGGATAATGGTGTAGACGTTTATACTGGTAGTCCTCTTTTTAGAAGAAAACAGTTGACGTCCCCTCCCATCTATGGTATCCTAAGACCTGTGACGGAAGAAGTCTTTTTTTTGTGTGCAAAAATGAGCCACGCAAGAAATTACAAGCGAGTTGCACATGCAGATTTCAGACCGGCAAAGACATGCTTGCATGGATTTGAGGTGTGAAATCTGTATGTGGGAAGAAAGTCGCGAAGCGAATTTCTTATGCGGCAAATGCCGTTTGGGCGAGCGGGCACGCGAGGTGAACGGCGAGTTGGCGGCGAATGCCGCGACAACGAGCATTCATGTATGCAGGTTCAGATACACAGGAAAAGATTCACAATCAAAAAAGAAACGGAGGTGGCAGTTGTGCGCGTAAAGATTACATTGGCATGTGAAGAGTGTAAACAGCGTAATTACAATCTCACAAAGGATAAGAAGACGCATCCAGATCGTATGGAAACAAAGAAGTATTGTAAGTTCTGCAAGGCTCATACAATGCATAAGGAAACGAAGTAAACCTTGATAACCACATAAGGAGTGATTTAATGGGAAAGAAAGATGAGGAGAAGGCAGTTGTAAAGCGCAACTGGTTTCAGGAATTAAAACTCGAATTTAAGAAGATTATCTGGCCTGATAAGAATTCCCTTGTAAAAGAGTCCGTAGCGGTTATCATTATTGCAATCATTCTCGGTTGTATCATTGCAGCCGTTGATTATGGTTTGCAGTTTGGATTATCAGAATTAACCGATCTGGTTAAATCGATTGGGTAAAGGTTGGTGATTATATGTCAGAAGCAGAAGAAAGCAAAGCAAGATGGTATGTAGTCCATACCTACTCAGGATATGAGAATAAGGTTAAAGCTGATATCGAGAAGAGCGTAGAAAACCGTGGGCTTGAAGATCAGATACTCGAGGTGGTCGTTCCCCTTCAGGATGTAGTCGAGGTTAAGAACGGTGCCAAAAAGCAGGTTTCTAAGAAGATGTTTCCGGGCTATGTTCTTTTAAACATGATCATGAACGATACTACTTGGTATGTCGTTCGAAATACCAGAGGTGTTACAGGTTTCGTTGGACCTGGATCCAAGCCGGTTCCGCTTTCAGAGGGCGAGATTCGTTCTATGGGCGTATCGACAAAGCAGCAGGTTGAAATCGATCTGGAGGTCGGAGATACCATTAAGGTTATTTCCGGTGCATGGGCAGACACCGTTGGTGATGTCAAAGAAATCAACATGGCTAAGCAATCCATTACTATTGATGTAGATGTTTTCGGACGTGCTACACCGGTAGAGATTGGCTTCTTAGAGGTACAGAAGTTAAACTAGCAAGTGGGAGGGTATCCCCCGTAAATACCACAATTTATTTAGGAGGTAAGCTATAATGGCTAAAAAAGTAGAAGGTTATATTAAATTACAGATCCCGGCAGGCAAGGCAACTCCAGCCCCACCGGTTGGTCCTGCACTTGGACAGCATGGTGTAAATATCGTTCAGTTCACAAAGGAATTCAATGCAAGAACTGCTGATCAGGGCGATATGATCATCCCTGTTGTTATCACAGTATATACAGACAGAAGCTTCAGCTTCATTACAAAGACTCCACCGGCAGCTGTATTATTAAAGAAGGCTTGTAACATTAAGTCTGGTTCCGGCACTCCGAACAAGACTAAGGTTGCAACCATCACTAAGGCTGAGGTTCAGAAGATTGCTGAACTGAAGATGCCGGATTTGAACGCAGCTACCATTGAAGCAGCTACCAGCATGATCGCAGGTACCGCTCGTTCAATGGGTATCACAGTTGTTGACTAAGAATTGAGTGGGAGGGTCGCTCCCGATAATACCACAGGAGGTTATTTAATATGAAAAAGGGTAAGAGATATACAGAAGCTGCCAAATTAGTAGACAGAGCTACTACTTATGATGCAGCAGAAGCAGTTTCTATTGTTAAGAAATCAGCAAGCGCTAAGTTTGATGAGACCGTCGAGTGCCATATTCGTCTTGGCGTTGATGGCCGTCATGCAGATCAGCAGGTTCGTGGTGCAGTTGTACTTCCTCATGGAACAGGTAAGACTGTACGTGTTCTGGTATTTGCTAAGGGTGCTAAGGTTGACGAGGCACAGGCAGCAGGTGCAGATTTCGTTGGTGGCGAGGAATTAATTCCGAAGATCCAGAACGAAGGCTGGTTAGATTTCGATGTTGTTGTTGCAACTCCTGATATGATGGGTGTTGTAGGTCGTCTGGGTCGTGTACTTGGTCCTAAGGGCTTAATGCCAAACCCTAAGGCTGGTACAGTAACCATGGATGTTACCAAGGCAATTGCTGATATTAAAGCTGGTAAGATCGAATACCGTTTAGACAAAGCAAACATTATTCACGTGCCAATCGGAAAAGCTTCTTTCTCTGAGGAGCAGTTAGCGGACAACTTCCAGACGTTAATGGATGCTATTAACAAGGCTAAGCCTTCAGCAGCAAAGGGTCAGTATTTAAGAAGTGTAACTATCGCTTCTACAATGGGTCCTGGTGTTAAGCTGAACGTTACAAAGCTTGCTTAATCAGTATCGTATAAGAGAAATGAGAAAAGCCTGTGTGCGAAAGCATGCAGGCTTTTTGTGTTATCTGTCTATAAAAGTTTCATTTGGAAAAACTTCATTTCTATAATTGCATATTCTGTCGCTGATTGGTATAATTACTGTATGTGTAAGTCATATATGTCTACGAATGTATATGTACAGACGGAGAAAATGTGAGAGGGATACAGACTATAGATATAATGGAGGTTATTGAAGATGAAATTAAAAGTTAAATTAGTATTGATGTCGGGAATCCCGACATTGGTGATTACATTACTGACAATTTTTTTGCTGGCAGGACCATTTGAGTTAGAGAGCAAAGAGATTGCCCTGATACTGGTGGTGGCATTAGTGATAGCACAGATTGTGACGACGATTATGGCAGTCCGCACCAGCCGGGCAATTACATCAAGCATCGATGCAGTGCGTCAGGTGGCGGCCGGTAATCTGAATGTAGAGATGGATGATGTTGCCTTGAGCCGGGGGGATGAGATTGGTGTGCTGGCACGTTCTCTGGCAGGTCTTAGGGATGAACTGAAGTACATGTTCCAGGATATTGGGGAACATGCAACTTCGCTGCTGGAGTCAGCAGAGCATCTGAATGATACGGCACAGAAGAATCTGGCTACGGTTGATAATGTGGAGCGGGCGGTCGGAGAGATTGCAGATGGTGCCACATCCCAGGCACAGGATGCACAGAATGCATCTGAGAGTGTTTATGCTATGGGTGAGATGATAGAGGATACGACCAAAGAAGTGGAAAATCTGAATGTAACAGCAGATTATATGCGGAAGTCGAGTGCAGAGGCCAGTCGGTCTTTGGTTGAACTTCGGAATATTAATGACGAAGTAAAAGAAGCAATTGAGTTGATATATGAGCAGACGAACCGGACCAATGTATCTTCACAGAAGATCCGGGAGGCAACACGTCTGATCAGTTCCATTGCAGAAGAAACGAATCTGTTATCGTTAAATGCAAGTATTGAGGCAGCCAGAGCCGGAGAGCAGGGACGTTCATTTGCAGTTGTTGCGAATCAGATTCAGAAGCTTGCAGACCAGTCCAATGCATCTGCGGATGCGATCGATAACATTATTAATGAATTGATCAATGATTCTGATGAAGCGGTTGTCACAATGGAAAAGGTAAAAGAAATTATCAACAGCCAGAGCGAGAATGTTGCGAATACAGAAACAATCGTGAGTCAGGTTATGGATGGTATTGAAGAATCCATTCGCGGCATAGAAGCGATTGAGAATCGGACGGTAGCTTTGAATGAGGCAAGAAGCTCGATTGTGGAAGTTGTACAGGGCTTATCGGCAGTAGCAGAAGAGAATGCGGCAAGTACACAGGAGACCTCAGCAGCGACCGCAGAAGTGGCAAACAGCTTTAATGAGGTTACAGAATCTGCAGGTGTTGTTAAGAATGCAGCAGATAAGATTGCAGATTCCATGAGCAACTTCCAGATATAAGCAGAGTAGAATAGATATAAAACCAAATATAAAAGCACGTTTCTGAAGAACTGATCGGAGACGTGCTTTTGCTTTTATATTTGATGTGTATGCTGATGTCTGTTATTTCTTAATCGGTAGGAAGCTGGATATAAATGCCCATGCCCTGGTTTGGGGTGCTCTTGGCATAAATAGTTCCACCATAATAATCAACGATAGCTTTTGCCTGTGTGAGCCCCAGTCCGTTTCCGCTGATACGGTTAGAACCCTGGAAATTCAATTCAAAAATATGGTTGGTTTCAGATGTGTCCAATCCCATTCCATTATCCTTTAATACAATAAAAATATCAGAGCCGATATTTGATATTGTGATTAGAAGAATGCCGGTCCGCTGCATATATTTAATAGAATTATCAATAATGTTCCGGAACAGGATCCGAATACGGGAAGGGGCTGCTTTTATATATAGACTGTTGCTGGAAGAAGCAATTTGTATTCGGATATTAGCCTGTAAAGCAGATTCTTCCAGTTCCCGGATCGTATCCTGTACGATCTGTAAAATATCTATGGTTGTTTCATCGGTATCTTTGGCCGGGGGAAGGAAATCTGCATAACCGGTCGGAGTGTCCAACGGTGCTGACTGTGCCAGCTGTTCTTCTAAATGGGTACAAGCTGTAGTCTGTATGCTTAAAGCTTTTTGGGCATCTGTTAATTCCCGCTGGAGGCGCTCAATGGTGAGCGATTGTTCAGTGTTGCTCTCACGCAGCTCCCGGATCCGAAGTGCCTGCTCGTCAGCCAGATGCTTCTGTTCCTCGCCGGTAATGGATAAGGGTTCTGATCCTGAGTCGGCTGGAATGCGCTCTGTCCGGAATGCAAGCAGGAATAAAAATACGGCAATTGCCTGACATATATAGCTGATATAGGTAAATGTTAAAAGATTGAACAACGCACATATGGGTGTGGCGATATATGTAAGTATGATGAATAGGATCAATATAATTTTGTATGTGCGATTCTGTTGATTTGATTTCATATGGATTCCCTCTTAAACTCCCTTTCATATATATATAACCGACTGTTATACTATAATATTAAAATATGTTTAAATGTATATAAATTATATTATAATAATCCCTGTAAAAAAGCAATAAGGATGAAATATAGAAAAATTCTAATATACATTAACATAAAATTCAACATAAATATTAAGTCGATTATTGACTGAATATATTGAAACGTATATTATGATATATAGAATTGCGTAGAAAAGGGGGGATTCTATTGGCAAAAATACTGGTAGTAGAAGATGACAGAGATCTGGCAATGCTGACTGCAAGACAACTGGAAGGACAGGGGTATCAGGTGTTTTGTGCAGAGGATGGAAAAAGCACCATACAGTTGTTGGAAGAAGAGTCGGTGGATCTGATATTGTTGGATGTGATGCTTCCGGATTGCAACGGACATGAGCTGTGTCAGCGCATCTGTTCCGTATATGAATATCCCATTATATTTATGAGCTGTCTGGGTGATAGTACGACGATCGTTCAGGCGTTTCGCGGAGGAGGATGCGATTATCTGGTGAAACCTGTGAATATCGCAGAGCTGGTAGAACGGATAGAAGAGAACCTGAAGAATAGCCGGAGCAGACAGATACTGGAGTTTCGGCAATTTATTCTGGATAAGGGGAATTATCTGGTGTACAGGAGGACGGAACAGGGAGAAAGTGCAGAAAAGCTAGATTTGTCGCCAACGGAGTACAAACTGTTACTGGAATTTGTCAGAAAACCGGGAGAGATAAGACTGTATAAGGAACTATATCGTGCTATCTGGGAGTATGGAGAGATAGAGGATATACGCACATTAATGGTGCATGTTTCGAATCTTCGAAAGAAGATAGATTATCAGCACAGGGAAACGATACGTGCGGTGCGTGGCATTGGATATATATTTTCCGATGAATAGGGGAAGAGGGAGAAAACAGTATGAGGGGAATCGTAATACTTATAAGTTCTGAGATTTTAATTTCCATGATTACATTAATTTATAATATAGTACACACAGGTAACTGGTCGGTAACGATAGTCAATTGCCTTATTTTAGTGCTTATATCGCTGGCAGTCTTGATCGTTATCTGCAGTAAGAGAAGGCGATGGAGACCGGATCCTGCATTAGCGGAGGAAATGAACAGACGCGAACTGGAAAGACAGAAGTCTGACAGTCAGCTGCGTGATCTGCAGGAGGATGTAATATGGCTGAAGCGTCAGATCGCACATGGAGTCCGGATGCCGCTCGCAATCATATCCGGATATGGCGATTTACTGAAAAAAGGTGATTACAGGTCGCCGGAAGAGCAGACGCTGTATATTGACAAGATATGCAAAAATATTGATTATCTGAATCAGACCTTCCAGATAGTGATAGATGATGACCGGGAGAAGGCAGAGAAATTTGAACGTCTGGATCTGATTGAAACGGCAGAGAGTATTGTGGAATATACAGATAACCTGATTCGGAGCCATGGCGTCCGGCTGGAGTTGAATACCAGCTGCAAACAGGTCTTTGTTTGGGGAAATCGGATTGATATCATGAAGGTATTTTACAACCTGATTGAAAATTCTTTGAAATATATGCAGTATGGAGATTCCATCTGTATAACGATAGAATCCGTGGAGAATCGAGCATGGATCGTCTATCGTGATAATGGTGAGGGTGTAACACCACAGGGGGCAGAGCAGCTTACAACATTTCATTATATGGGAGAACAGGCGGAGCCGAAGCCGGAGGTGATAAAGGGAACCGGAATGGGTATGTATCTGGTGAAGGATATTATCCGGAAGCATCATGGCACATTACAGGTAAAGGGTGGAGCAGGAGTTGGATTTGCAATGTATATTACCATTCCGCTACTGGATGAGGAGGAAGCATAATCTTTAAGTAATCTTTAATTTTGAGCAAAAAAAATATGTTAGAATATGCCTAATAGAAAAAAGGGAGGATAAGTAGAAGCGTGAAGAATACAGATGTAATACCATTTGAAAGAAATCGTTACTATGCGGGGAAGATGCTGACATCTTCGGATTTTTTGGCAGAGCAGATATATAACAATAACAAGCGGAGATTTATCAATCAGACGGTGGTCGGTTCCGGAATTCTTTGCGGCTGCAGTGTGTTTTGGCTGGACGACCTGTCGGTGCTGGTGGAGAGCGGTGCCGCTATTGACAGTATGGGCAGAGAAATCGTAATAGAGAATTCTGTTGTGAAGAAACTGTCCGCCATATCCGGCTTCGAAGGCCTGCGGACGAATCAGGCCGTGCTTTGTCTGCGGTATCAGGAGAGAGATGTTCATGCGGTATATACCGTAAATCGGCAGGAGAATGAATCGGAGTATGAATACAACCGGGTGGCAGAGGGGTATGAGTTATTTCTGATGGATGAAGAGGATACAGAGCGGTCGTTTGAGTTGGATACAGAGTTCTTTGCAGTTGCCTCTCTGATGGATCATCCGGATTATGAGATAAAGTTCCGGATTCCGGCTGTGGTCTGTGCCGGAAAATATGTCAGGGCAGAGCTGGTCATCACGAAGAAGTCTGAGCGTGTGTGTTCTCTGGATTATGAAGCAGTTGTCCAGATGCCGGGTTTTGCAGGCAGGGATGGCTTGCATGAGCTGAAGCTGTCAGCGGATAAGGTATTGTTGAAGCAGGGGGAAACACTGGTAAAAGATTACTGGATAAAAACAGAGAGTGATCCTGCTACAGATACATTTCTGGTGATCAAGGCGGGAACCGCACAGGGTACGGTAGATGAAGTAAAGGCAGATGTGAACGGTGATATGAATCTGCAGGTGCAGGTGTCGGAGATTCAGCCTAAGGATTTAGCATTACGGGAAAGTGAGAAGCTGAGCCTGGAAATGCGTAGAATGGGAATGAATCAGGATTATATCCCATTGGCAGTGCTTAGTCTGGTGAGAACAGAGACTGCATACATCATAGAAGGCATACAGGAACAGAATGTCAAGAAGTACATACCGACACTTGCAGAGAAGAGACGACAGGAGGAATATCAGGAGTATTTTCGGGATGAATGGTTTGAACAGCAACAGCCGCCGGAGACACTGGGGACGATGGGACAGCAGATCATTAGGGAACATCAGGGTGCGATTCCGGAGATAGAGACCGGTGTATTGGAGATTCCGCTAAATGCGAATGCACGAAAAGGGGAAGTTCGATATTCCGGCGAAATTATGCATGGGCTAGGCAAAGGAAATGTTTATGTCGAGATAGGTTATGAACGACTGGAGGATAATCCGGTACATGGAGCAAATACAAAGTCTACGATTTATGGAAATCCGGATTTGTTTCAGGAGGATAATTCGCCGGATGTATGTGTTGAGACTGCAGTAAAGGTATTGAATGATATGGGAAGCTTTGTGGTTGCGGTCCGTTTTCTGAAGGATGTGGATTTTCTGATTCTGACATTCCGTTGGGTAGCAATGAAATTCCCAAGTGGTGAGAACCTGCTGACGACAGAGGATATCAGTAATAAGAGTATTACTGCCGCAACGCCGACAGTTGTGCTGGGAACAAAGGAAAGCTATTATTTCGATGTGGAATTCAACAACATGAAGAGCTGTTCGGTGGCATATGAATTAACAGAGCCGGGAAGCGGAGAGGTGACTCCGGATGGTATTTATACTGCACCATCCAAGGAGGGTGTATACGAGATCCGGATATACTGTACAGATATGCCGATGATTTGTACATATGCATATGCAATTGTTAAAAAAAGGGGAATTGAGCAGACGGAGAAAGGATAGAGGATGAAATATCAGGTAAAGGAAATGTCCTTGGAATCCATACGGGAAATATATATTGGCTCTGTAAATGATGTGTATATATGTGAGGATCTGAACAGTACCGGGCATGATTATTATACGGTTATGATAATTAAGGATCATGTACTGGCAAAGGAATTCCTTCAGATTGCATCCGGGGAAGGGATGACTTCAGGACCTTGCTACATCGATGTATTTGCCTGCGGTCAGGGACTTGGTCTTGTATTTGAATATATAAGGGAGCGTTATCTCGAAGACTTTTATATGGGCGAGCAGTTTTCGTTGGATGTATGTGAATCCATTTGCGTGAACCTGATCATAGAATGTATGGCGACCGATATGCCGTATCCGCTGCTATATTTGTGCCTGCAGCAGAAGCAGATACATATGCGCAGGGATAACAGTATCCAATTGGGATGCCCTCTGGATATATCCGGCCTGGATGGAACAATTGGTGAAGAAGCCTGTGCCGGTCTGTGTGCAATGATTCTTAGGGATTTGCTGGTCAGCAAGGCACGCCAGAAGGCAGACAGCTATCAGTTGTTGAGTAAGAAGATTACAAAAAGCTCTTATCTGCATTTTAAGGACTTGTATTATGATGTCAAAATGGCATCGCAGGAACCAAAAAAGAAAAATCTGTTATTGCAGATTCGAAGTTTTTTTTATAGAAATCAGAAATCATTGTTTCGGATATTACTGTATTTGTCAGTGATTTTGCTGATATTAGCACTGGTAGGAGTGATATTTCAATTGACAACAGGAGATGTTCCATATTTGAGGGTGTTTGTGAATACCTTTAAGAGGATTGGAACCGAATCTCTGGGGCAATAGGAGAGATACAGATGATATATGTAATAGTTATTCTGCTGATAGTATTGATTGTTCTTATGCTGGGTGGACGGTCTATGGCACTTCAGCGATTAGCGGCGATGGGTCTGACTGTTTCCGTAGTAATTCTTATCGGATATATATATGCATATCATGCGTCGGTTGGCAGTATAGAAAAACAATATATGTTATATGCAGCAAAGTGTTTTGAACGGTCAGATAATCTGATTGCAGAGCTGGATGATAGAGACTTTAGTAATACATCAGAGCAGGAAGCGCTGACGCAGTGGATAGAATCGGCTATACAGGAAAATCTGTGGGACAATGCGGAAGCAGATGGAAAACAGGATCTGAATGTGGGGATTTATACGGAGACCATAGATGGATACAACAGAGTCTTTTTTATGGGAAGTCAATCTGATTTTGATGAGACAGCGGAATATAAGAAAGCTGTATATCCGTTGATGAGTCAGGCAATGCATGACCACGGGAGTGCCCAGGTAGTGGTAAATCATGAATACGGAGTCCTGATATGGGCAGATGCAGATGCAACGATCAGCAGGAATGTCATGTGTATTCAGATACCGGTGCCGGAGCTTGCAGAACAGACTGTAGATATAAGGGATAAATTCATAAAAATCGGATGGTCTGCCTGGGGGCTGGCAATGCTGTTGATCGTAGTTGTGATCGTAATTCAGAATCGTGAATGGAAGAGTATGGTTCGGGTGGTATCTGCGATCAGTGCGGGCAAGGAAGACTGGAAGAAACCGAGAATCCATAGCAGTGAAATGCAGATAATGTGGAATAGCTTAAGTGAGTTGGTTAAGAATACTGCTAAGTCTAATTATGAGAAATATCGTACATTAAGAGCATATTATCGATTTGCACCGAAGCAGGTAGAACGGATTTTGGGATGTACCTCTGTAGCAGAGGTGGCAATCGGAGATTATGCGAATATCAATGGAATTATGGTATTGGCACAGACAGAAGATATTTCAGTTGAGTCACGGATAGAATTTATGCAGGCATTAAATCAGAAGTATACAGTGTTAAACCGGCACCGGGAGGAGCAGCAGGGAATTCTGATATCCGGTGATAGTGACCTGCAGGCAATGAAGTTCCTGTTCTTACAGGAGGCAGCACAGGCAGCAGCCTTTGGTATAAATGCAGTTCGGGAAATGGATTCCATAGGAGGATCTGCTCAGGGGAAACTGATAATGTTTGCGCACCGCTCGGAATATCTGTATGGAATAACCGGAGATGAGGAACAGGCATTGACATTCCTGGCTTCCGAAGAATGGAAGCTTTTAGAACCTTATTCGAAGAAGCTTCTGGCAGCCGGTGTACGTATGGTGGTTACGGATTCGCTGATCGATGCAATGCCACAGGATATAAATTGCCGATATTTGGGATATGTAGGAACAGAGCAGATGGCATTTAAGCTATATGAGGTACTGGATGCATGTCCGGAGCTGGAGCGCAGAAGAAAGCTGAAAGCAGATGAAAAGTTTCAGCAGGGTATCCGGTTGTTTTATAAGGATGATTATTATCTGGCACGCAATGCCTTTTCAGATGCATTGAAGGAATGCCCGGAGGACCATCTGATCAAGTGGTATTTATTTATCTGTGAGCATTATTTAGATCATCCGGAGATGGAATATACTTCTTATGCATTATTTCATGATGAAGTGTGATAGACAGGGAGAAATGGGAAAAGGGAGCATATGAATAATTTTTTTAGTGTTTTATTAACTACATTAAAAAACAGTATTATATCCGTCTGGACGAAAGTCCGTTATTGGCTGACTCCGAGCTTCTGGCAGTCCAAGGTACTGACAGGACTGCGGAACTTTTTGCAGAAGCTTTTTGATGTAAAGCCGCATGATAAGAATGATTATTTTACGGTTCGTAACTGGATGATAAGCCGGCGGCTGGGGTTTGCAGTAGTGATTGTTGTTGGATTGATAAGCCTGTATTTTCTGATTACGGTTGCCGGATCCCTGGGTTTAGGAAAAGCTGCGTCAGATGGAGTGCGCGTGTATCGCTATACATCTATTCCGCTGCGGTTTGCCGAAGGGAATGTAAAGATTAAGGCAAGAAGCGGATATATTGCATATGAAGGGAATGTAAAGGATGGATATGCAGAGGGATATGGAAATCTGTATAGCAAGGATTCCAATTTGATATATAGCGGTGAGTTTGGACATGGCCGTTATAACGGTACCGGTACTTTGTTTTATGCAGACGGACAGACGCAGTATGAAGGAGAATTTGCGGATAACTGTTTTCAGGGAACCGGAATCCTCTATCGCCTGAATGGAAGCAAAGAGTATGAGGGTGATTTCCTGAACGGCTGCAAGGAAGGGCAGGGCAGTCTGTTTGACAGTGGCGATAATATCATATTTACAGGTGCTTTTCACTGTGACGGACTGGTATATAGTCAGTTTCTGGCTAAGAAGACTTCGGAGATCGGAAATATTTATACAGGCAGCAGCCGAATATACAGTAATGATGCGGATACGCTGGTTTATATGGAGGACATACAGGCAATGTATCGGATCAATCAGATGCAGACCAGCGTGGAGGACGAACCGGTAATCTCTCAGGTTTATGTACTGAATTCTGAATTAATATATGGGCAGACTGTGATAAGCAGTCTGGATGATCTGACGAAAGTAATGGGAGAACCGGAGTTTCAGGGAAATACTTATATAACGCTTCCTGAGGCTGTAGCTGTGGAGCTGATCAATCAGAAGGGAAATTCATTGAACATCGATACACAGCTGGAAACCGCAGCTGTATATGATGAGGTTCAGACTGTGGAGAGCTACCGGACTATGTCGGAGATTTATTTATATGTATATCAGACGGATGATTTGATTTATACCTTCTTTTGTGAGGACCGGAATGCTCCGTTCTTTATGTATATGATCGAACAGGTATAAGAATCAGAGGGATTGTGATAGATTCCCTGCATGACAGGGAGAAGGGAGGAATTATGAAAATAGGGAAGATATTACTGACAGTGCTGATGAGTGCTGTGCTGGTAATAAATACACTGATATGCTATCCGGTATCCGGAATTATGCTGACTCAACAGGATACAGCAATTCCTTCCGGTAAGACGATCACCATTACACAGGCGAAGTCGCTGGGACTTAGCAACAGTTCCGATTATTCCTCTCTACAGAGCAAGCTGGCACTGGCGCAGGTCCAGTATTCTCAGTCGGTGAAGAGTCTTCAGTTGAAGAAGAAGAACCAGTCAACCTTTCGCTGGACACCTCTGTTGAATTTCAAATTCCCGGAAGATCCGACGCTGAAGGAGGAAGTAGAATATACATATAAGCCACTGGAGCTTCAATCAGATATAGATGTGCTAAAGCATCAGATGCTGGATAATCGATATGCAGTTTATGAGGAAATAACATTGCTCTATGTGGAGTGTTATACACTTCAGGAGAAAATCACATTCTATGAGACGCGTTTAAATACACTTCAGGAAACGCAGGAGAAGAATCAGGCGAGACTGGCAATAGGGCAGGCAACACAGAACGATGTGGACAAGATCGGTTCTGATGTAGAGAAAGTTCAGACACAGCTTTTAGGTGATATGAGAAATTATGAGACTGCGAAGGATAAGCTGTCTGATGCAATGGGACTGGATGTCAGGAGCGGATATACCTTTATGAATCCGTATATCAGTGCTGAAATAACAAGGGATGATATAGAAGGAATCCTGAATGATACTTATGAGAGAGACCAGGGATATTATGAAGCACAGGTTAATACCTCGAATGCGTTGCTGGAGTTGAATACAAATAATCAATTGATGTCAAATCAGTATGGGACAAATATGAATTTGATCAATAGTTTTGTGCAGCAGGTTCTGAATGGAGAAGATGTAGACCAGTCGGCATTCCGGTTAAAATATGATGAGTTTCTGCAGAAAATAGATGCCCCATGGCAGGGAAAATTCAAAATATTATTTATTAAGATTCCAAAAGAATGGAAAAAGGGTGAAGTAGACGGTATCCGTTATGTAGAGGATGAGCCATATGCCTTATATGAAGCGGCATTGAATTATAAAGATGTGTATGATGAGGAGCAGCAGGTTAAAAAGGCTCTTGAAACATCGGTGTCAGATAGCTTCAATAACTATATTTCAGTCAGGACTACTTATGAAAGTATGCGGGCACAGGTTGCAGAGGCACAGGAGACGCTTCAGAAGGATACTGCAAAGAATCTGATGGGACAGTTCAGCTATGAGGAGCTGGCAGATGAACAGACGGAATATGCAGATCTGCAGATGGAAGAATTGGAAGCATTGTCTGATTATACGAAGACATTGGCAAGCTTTGACCGCTTGACCTGCGGGGCGATCAGCGACCGATTGGAAGCACTGGATTCCGGTTCGACAGATGTTATGGGCGGCGGAGTCAGTTATGTAGTAGAAGAGGAAGAAGAGGGTGCATATTATTATATTCATTCACTGGCATCCGATAATGCGTTTGAGTTTGGCTTATATATACCGGAGAAGCTGGGTGTTACGATCACAGCATATGAGTTGTGGGTAAACGGAACTCAGATCGGAGACCGTACGGATATCAGCCGGAGTATTAAGCACCTGGCATTGTCGATAGATAGTGTTGATAGTGCATTTGTCAGATTATACGATCAGGACACTGTTGTTGACGATTGTGAGATTGATACCTCGGTATATTCCGGCAAGCTGGTCATTACGACCGGTTATCAGATAAAGTCGGATGAATCCCGTGTGATAGGAACATATACCCTGAATACAAGTGCAGTGACAGGAGTGGCGAGTCTGGAAATACAGACTGATAAGGCAGATATTCAGTATTATGATATCCGGACAGCGGATGGAATGTATCTGGCGAACCGGGAGAAGATTCCGATCCGGACAGGGTTTAAGTATCTGGGGCTTATTTCTTCGGATATACCCAATCTGACGTTTTGCTTTTATGGCAGTGACCGGCAGTTGTTATATGAGTGCCGGGCAGATGCGGAAAGCCGGCAGTTAGTAGAGAAAAAAGAGGAGTAAAGGAGGGGCGATCATGCAGCGAGTACGGAAAAAGAAGAAAATAAAGTCAATGGCATATATCAGCATAAGCATGGCTGTCTTTTTGACTTTGTTAGGAATCGGTATATATGCAGTGGCAGCTCCGAATGACGATATGAATCTGACACCGGATTCGGTACATATTAAGAGTGGAGATATTGAGAATTCGACACTGGCAATCGGATCGCATTTAATCTATATCGGAGCGATGACAGATGAAATATATCAGATCGCATATCAGTCTGCATCGACCTTTTCACAAAGTGATATGTATTATAAGTCCGAGCTGGGCGGCGGAAGCTGGTATGAAATATCCTCTGCAACTTCAGTGGCAGATATTTCTTCAGAAGGGACACCGGTGGCGGATAGCGTAGTAGAAGCATTATCATTTACGCATCATACAAAGTCAGATGGGATTACCTATGATCTTATAACCGGGCAGCCGGTAAATATCTTCAACATTAACGATCCATATGATTTGCGAAATATGGAAGAACTTCGGCCTCTGACCACACAGTATCAGATGCTTGTCAACGGAGCACAGGAGCCGGAGAAAAATTCGGATGACGATGAGGCTTCGACGACCGAGGATACAGATAGCAATGAGGAACTTCGGTTATTGATTCAGGAATTCTATAATGAAGATCTGAAGACGAACCGGACGTCAGAAAAGCTGGTGGTTCCGGACGAGACGGCAATTCAGTGGGAGAACCGGTTAAATGCGGTAAATACATACTATCAGCAGGTATCTGCGAATCTGGATGAGAGTGATGAGCGTGAGATGCTGAATACGATTATGAGTAAGCTGGATGCAGAGAGGAGAGTATATCTGTACACGAAGGTCTATTCTCTGCTGGAGGATTTAGTTGGGAAGATAGATAGTACAAAAAATAGTGCGGTGACGGAAGCAATTGTGGAATCACAAAGCAATCTGCAGACAAGCATTAACGAATATGAGGCCAAGGGATTTTCTGACAGCAATTCTGTGCTGGGGCAGGAGGAGTATACGCTGATGCAGGAGCTGGTGTCGGCTGCAGAGGCTTCGGATTCCCCGGCCTGCAGTACGGTTCTGACAAAGATAGGTTATCTTTATAATATAAAGGAAAATACGGTAGATAAAGGAAAAGAAGAATTGGATTATCTAAATTCCGTATTGCTTCCCAAGGGGATAAAGGCATATAAGGAGGCACTGGCAGCAGGAATATCACAGGAGGCACTGACAACGGCAGGAAGCAATCAGGCATTGCTGGAACGATATACAGAGGAGACTAAAAGCAGTATCAATGCAGTAAGGGCAGAGTATCAGTTTCTGATTCAGGCTAAGGTACTTCGTTTATCAAATGAAGCCGGGCAGGCGTATATGACAACTCTGATTGAAGGTGTGGATGAATTCCGAAATGCGGTTAAACAGGATAGTGCGAAGGATAAAGCGGAGGAAACCGTAGAACAGTATCTTTTATGGCTAAAACAACAGCTATCGGATCTGGTAAATGCCGGTCGCGGCGGAACAGATATGAGTATCCTGCAGAAAGAAAGAAATGAGCTGCTACAGGAGAAACAGAATGCGCTGGATAATAATAAGCTGGGTGAAGCAAACCGGCTGGACAGCCTGATCCGGGCGAAAGATCAGGATATTGCGAGACTGGAGCAGGAGTATTCGGAAACACTTTTATCGGAGACGGCCAGTGAGGCAGATAAGGCATGGGCGGCAGCAAATTTAAGCGCAGGGACAGCAGGAGCTGCTGCATTGACGATCGGACAGGAAGCGGTCAGTGATATACAAAGTGGCAATCTGGATAATGTATCGGATGCGTTGAATAGTCTGGAAGCGTTGATGGATGTAAACAGTCATGCGGTCACAGGGGCGATGCAGGATATAGAGAGTGCCCTGGAATTAACAGGTGATACGGAAAGCAAAGAGGAATTGCTGGCCCAAACAAAGAATCTGATCAGGACCGGAAAGGAAAAGAGTAACCAGAATGGATTGAGTGCAGCGGAAGTAGAGGCATATCTTCAGGAGTTATTGGGAAGTCCGTTTATAAGTCTATCAGAGAGTGATCAGCAGAAGGCAGTTCTGGCACTGGAATGGTATGGAGAAATAAAAAATAATTATGCGATCAAGAATCTGGCAGCTTCCTATAGTGATGTTATGATGCAGAACGGTTCCAGATATGTATATACGAAACTGGGTGGAACGGTTGAAGAGTATGCGTCAACGAAAACCATATCCGAGGTACTGGGGTATCGATATGTGTTTGATGATTCACATATGGTCGTAACGCTTCAGAAGGGCAAGGATTATTATGAATTTACCGCCGGCAGGAGCAGCTTCCGTTCAAACGCCGCGGCAGATACTGCAATGAGTAAAAAAGCGGAGTATCAGACCTGTCTATATATTCCGGAAAGCTTTGTAACGAAGAATTTTGACTGTCAGATAGAGTATATAGATAACGGCAGTGCAGCACTCCTGTACACACCGGCACAGAAACAACAGGCAGATGAAATATATCAGGCATTATTAACAAAAGGAGGGGATTAGATGGCAGATTACACTATAATAGCAGATGTCAGTTCTTATATAGTAAAGACCCTGCGGGAAAAAATGTGCCCGGAGCCAATTCCGTCCCCAAACAACATTGAGATATCTTCTCCGGCATCGCAGGATGTGGACTATATCGTAGGTCTGTATCTTTATGAAGTCAAGGAAGAAGGTCAGATTGCACAACCGCCTCTGATGACCAGTGGTGGTGTGCGCTTACAGAAGCCACCTAATCCGTATAGTTTATACTATATGGTTTTTATCAATGGTTCTTCCCAGATGGGGCTGAAAGCTCCGGATATTCAAAAAATCATTGGGAGGATAGCGCAGATCGTCAATGATAACAGTTCTGTGCGGCCAAATCAACTGCAGCCATGGTTAGATGCTGAGGAACCTCCAATTGTACTGTCTCAGGCGAAGATAAGTCTGGAGGAAAAGGTAAGAGTATGGCAGGCAATCAATAAGCCATATCAGATCAGTCTGTTTTATAAGGCAGCACCGGTCTTCTTATCCAGCGAAGTGATTGTAGACACACCAAGAGTTGTAGATGCTGCATTTGGAATTAAATCAATGAATGAGGAAGGGAGGAGTTGACACTAGGTGGAAACATATATCGTCAGACATAGTCTTGATATGGTATTACAGCTGCGGGACACGACAACGGGGAAAAGTATTCTTGAGCATAATGTGGTATTCCGAAAAGATGGAAACATCGTATTTTTGGCCAATAAGGGCGGAGGTGTCTATGTGATCATGGATACCCCACGGATAAATACCCAATATGAGATAGAAGTATACGGATATGAGACGCAGACGGTCTCTGTGGAATATGGAGAATCAAAGAAGTCATACCGGATAATAGAAGTACCGTTAATCCCTAAGGAGAGAATGAATCCTGCTATAGATTATGTAACCATAAAAGGCAGAATGGATGGCATAGAGCATCTGGAAGCGGTTTCTCTGAATGCGAAGTCTTGTTTTCTTCAGGAATATATTCCGAAGAAACAGCAGCTGATTTACTATGGAAACATGGAGCTTGCGGAGCAGGAATACGCATTGCTCAATAAAGGGAAACAGGAATATCAGTGTTTTCAGATAAAAAAGGCAATTACAAAAACCGGGGTTACGATTCGGCAGCCGTTGAATCAACCCTGTGCAGTGAATGATCCGATTGTAAGAATCGTGAGAGGTCAGATAGGGGGAGCAGGAGATTATCTGCTTCGGCTCCGGATAACAGATGATTCGGACACTTATCTGGTACGGTATGTAGTCAATGGACAGACATACTATCAAACGGTAAATTCGCAGGAGACAGAAAGAGAACTGGGTAAATAATATGGTATATATTACAGCCGGTACACAATGTATGTGTACATATGGAACAGCACCGAGTGTCTTGAATGTGACATCTCAGAGTACGGTGCTTATGGAAAATAAGCCGGTGGCGACGATTGCAGATTGTGCACCGAATACGAACCTGCCACCCTTTGCTCTGTGTATTTCACTGCAGAATCCGGCAGTACAGGCAGCAACGGCAGCTGCATTGGGAGTTTTGACACCACAGCCTTGTACGCTGGTTCCGGCGGGTACATGGAGGCAGTCTCAGATGACGACACAGGCAGGAGGTAAGCCCTGTCTGGTTATGGGATGTACGTTGACCTGCGGCTTAGGCGGAGGAACAATTACAGTTACATCACCTTCGCAACAAAAGGTAATACATAAATAGAAAGGAGTTAAATTATGGCAGAATATTTATCGCCGGGGGTATATGTAGAAGAATTTGACAATTCCCCACGTTCAATTGAAGGGGTAGGAACCTCGACAGCAGGCTTTATCGGCCTGGCAGAAAAAGGTGCAACGATTGGAGCACCTGTATTAGTAACCAGTATGAAGAACTTTACCAGAATCTTCGGAGGAGCTTTAAATGAATTCGAGTACGGAGAGTATCGGTACCTTGCAAATAGTGTAGAGCAGTTCTTTGTAAATGGAGGAACACGCTGTTATGTAGCCAGAGTTATTCCGGCAGATGCGAAGAAAGCGTCCGTAAAGAAGGGTATATTAACGGTTACTGCAGCAAATGAAGGTAAATGGGGCAACCGTATACAGGTTACATTAGCAAATGTCACTAAGAGAAAGATGCAGATTCTGGGCAAGAACGGTGACAGCTATGTAGCAAAAACAGTAGAAGGCTTCCGTGAAGGAGACTTAGTTACGGTAGATGGTGAGTATAACCGCATTGCCAGCATCTATGATAACACTGTAACATTTGCAAAACCATTTAAGAAAGATGTCATAGATACGGCAATCGTACCAAAGACTTTGATATATCTGGTGGAGACAAACATCAGTGTCCGTTATAACGAAGAAGTAGAGAATTATAATGGCGTAAGCTTTAACACAGCAAATCCGAATTACATCGGATATAAGATGGCAAACAGTGAATTAGTTAAGATCGAAGTGGCAGAAGCAAAGGAGCTTATGAACCCTGCAGAGCTGATCCTCGGCAAGGGAAATACCAGTGGAATGTTCCTGCTGGATGGCGGAAGCAATGGCAACATCAGTAAGATAAATGCGGCTACCTTTATTGGCGAGGACAATGGACCGGGTGCAAGAACAGGTCTGGCTGCTTTTGTAGAGAATACAAACATCAGCATGCTGGCAATTCCGGGTGTTACAATACCGGAGGTGATTGTAGCATTGGTTGCACAGTGTGAGAACCTTAAGAATCGTATGGCAGTCATTGATATGCCGAAGGATATGTTTAAGACGAAGGATCTGTTAGAATATCGGGAAATAATTGACAGTAGTTATGCGGCAATGTATCATCCTTGGATTCAGGTTCTGGATCGGGCAACCGGACAGAGTGATTATATTCCGCCTTCCGGTGCTGTGCTGGGTGTGTATTCCAGAAATGATATGTCACGCGGTGTACATAAAGCACCGGCGAATGAGACAGTATTCTGTACGGGCTTAAAAACAAACTATACCAGTGCTGAACAGGATGTTCTGAATCCTGCAGGTATCAATCTGATCCGTGCATTACCGGGTCAGGGCATTCGTGTATGGGGAGCAAGAACCGCCAGCAGCAACAGCCAGTTCCGATATGTAAATGTCAGACGTCTGTTCATCTACGTTGAGGAGAGCATCAAAGCCAATACAAACTGGGTTGTATTCGAACCAAATGATGTAAACCTGTGGCAACGGGTACAGATGACGATCAGTAATTTCTTAGATAATATGTGGAGAACCAATATGCTGGCAGGTACATCTGCAAATGAGGCATATTTTGTAGAGATTGGCACTTCGACTATGTCGAAGGATGATATTGCAAATGGCCGTTTAATCTGCAACATTGGTATTGCACCGTCTAAACCGGCCGAATTTGTAGTATTCCGGATCACCCAGCATACAGCAAGTGCCGGTGGTGAAGGCAGCGAAGAATAATAACAGGAAAAGGAGTAGAGTATTATGGCAGTATCAGCATACGATAACGGAAACGGATTAGCATATCCGTTAACAAAAATGAATTTCTATGTCCATATTGATGGCGTAGAAGGAGCAAATGCAGCATTCAGTGAAGTAACGGGAATAGAGGCTTCTGTAGATGTGATCGAGTTCCGCCAGGGGAATGCCAACAGTCTGGCACCGGTAAAGATTCCGGGGCTGGTAAAGCATGGAAATGTTACCCTGAAGATGGGATATACGCTGGACAACGGATTCAAGACATGGCTGCGGGAATGTGTAAGTGAAGTGCGTGGACCGATGCCTAGATATAATGTTCAGATTGAAATGATCGATATTAACAGTGGCGCTCCGCAGTCAAAGGTGAATAATCTTACTGGCGGGGTAAGGGTATGGATGTTGACAAATGCATGGGTAGCTAAATATAATGCACCGGACTTAAACGCAATGCAGAGTGAAGTAGCGATTGAAACTCTGGAATTGGCATATGAAGAGCTGGTTATACCGAATTAAGGTTCAGGTACAGCAGTTATAACATAAGTTGAAGTATGAGACAGACCGGCAGTGAAGCTTCCGCTGCCGGGGATGTCCATAATTAAAGAAGGAGAACAAGGAGTGTCATATGGAAATTGAATTCGATTTTACATTGCCAAAGGGATATGTGGATAGTAATGGTGAGGTACATAGAAGGGGAAAGATGAGACTGGCAACTGCCGGAGATGAGATCAGCGCAACTAGAGACCCTCGTGTGCTGAGTAACCCGTCTTATCTGACCATTGCCATCCTGGGTAAAGTGGTTACAGAGCTGGAAGGAATGCCTATGGTTTCCGCTAATATTATTGAACGATTATTTACCGCAGATCTGGCATTTTTACAGGATATGTATCAGAGAATCAATGATGTGGAACCACCGGTGATACATGCGGTATGTCCGAAATGTGGGGAGGCCTTTGATATTCCCGTAAATTTTACCGCGGAGGGATAAGGCTATATCCGGTGGAGGATATGTATCAGGAGTTATCCTTTATATCCTACTATTTTCATTGGGGAAATTCTGAAGTCATGAAGTTAGATCATGCCAGTCGGCGGAGATGGTGTCAGGAGATTTCAGAGATTCATAAGCGGATAAATCCCTCGAAGCAGGAACATGAGAAAAGTATCTTAGATATGCAGCCAACCAGACGGTAGGAGGTGGACATGGAATATGGGAGAAGAGAAAGCGTTTCAGATGGATAACAGAGATAATTATTCAATAGTCAGAAATACAGGAAGCCATCCGGTAATCGGATATTCCTTCATGCTGCGTGTAGAAGGAATCTATGATTTACCCTGCCGGGCGGTCAGAGGCTTTCAGAAGGAAAATGAATTTGAATATATTCAGGAAGGCGGTATGAATGATTATGTGCATATTAAGCGGAAACCCATATCCAAGCCGTTTACCTTTAAGGTAGAACGTTATGTGGGAGTAGACCTGATAGACCCGTTGCCACTGGGAAGCGAACCGGTGCTGCCGGTGATCCTGTTTGTAAATGCCTGTGCATTTCCAAGTCTGAAGCCGGTGCGCACATATACATTTACAGGCTGTACCGTTATTGCGAAGGATTACGGAGAACTGGATGCGGAAAAGAGCGGGCTGGTAGTAGAGACGACTACCATAGCTTATCGGGAAATGGTATGCGTGGCTGTTCCGACGGATACTCTGAGTCTGGGCAAGAGTGGTATGCAAAAAGAGGCGGCAAAGGCAGATGGAGATAATTCTGCAGTTATGGGTTATGCAGAGCGTCCTTTGAATGAGAAGAAGAAAAAGAACCGGGTAGAGAATCAGAAGGAAGCATCAGCGAAGGCTACATGGAGTAAGGATAAGCCTGCGAATGCGAAGGCAGTTACGAATCCGGAGCCAAAGGAGAAGGATAAACTGGAGAACATGAAGGCATCTGCAGCAAGTGCTACATGGAGCAAGGATCAATCAGCGAATGCGAAGGCAGTTACGAATCCGGAGCCAAAGGCAAAGGATAAATTAACGAGTATGATAAGCTCGGCAGAGGCTGTTACCTGGGATAATCAGACACATGCAAGAATAAAGGATGAGAAATCATTATCGGATATGATAACCTTCAGCACGAAGAATCGCTGGCCGAAGAAGGAGCATGCGTTAAAAATGCCTAAGAAGCCGCAAGAGGATTCATGAGAAGAAGGATAGAAATTAAGAAAGAAGCTTGAACAGGAAGCTTTTGAGGAGAAACCAGTATGCTTACAGTAAAATCTCCAATTTCATTAGTGATCAACAGACCGATTGGACAGGGATATGATAGCTTTGGACAACGGATTTTAGGCAATTACCAGTTGCTGCAGACGAACCTGGAAGCGGAAGATTTTCTGCATCTGGTAACTGCACCGCCGGAAATTTATTTTGGTGAGGGCGGTATGACACAGCTGGTTGAAAATGTGGATATCAGACAGGACCAGAATGTGAAGCTGTCTCTGATCAATAATATGGTTAACCGCATTGTATTGGCGCAATCCGATACGATCACTTATCAGGACCGGGTATTTATATCCGGTATCATGCGGAAGCTGGGAATCCGTCAGATCCAGAAATTCATGAAGGAGATAAACAGCTTAAGGGAAGAGACAAATAATATCAGGGAACTGGTACATATATATTCAGAGCATTCGGATACCCTGCGTGAAATGACTCTGCAATACAAACAGGAAATGCAGGCAGAAGGCGAGCCGGAGGCGGAAGAAACCGGACAGCAGCAGAGATCGGATAATTATCTGTATCAGACTATATTGAATCGTCTGCAGATAGATAAAATCTATCAGGAGATGAAGACATTTACAATGACGTATCCGGGTAATAATACCTATATCCGGCAGGATGAAATGCGGTTAAGTGAGCAGAACCGCCTGTTGCAGCAGATACAGCTGCAGAAGCTGCAGAATGTAACGCATATGGAGCAGCAGCCGTTGGTTTATCAGCACATAAATGCTTATGAGTATGAACCGGAGGAAAGTACAACGATTAAAGCATCCGTAACTACCCGATTAGTACAGGCAGTATTATATGATATTTTAGATCGTATTTATAACCTGCGTATGCCGCAGCTTGAAATCAGCAGGCACAGCTGGTACCGGTTGAATCAGGACTTTTATCAGGCTGCAGGCGATACCATTGAACGGTTTCAGGAAAATCATCGGATGCAGGTATTGCATGCGGATGAGGTTAATACCTATATGGAGCAGATGCAGTATCAGCAAAATCAGGAGCTGCAGAGCTTAAAACAGCTGATTACCTATGCTGAGCAGGTAGAACAGGTCCGCAAGACGGAGCAGTATATGGATGCCGGGGATCTGACGTGGAACTCTGAACAACGGACGAATGAACGAACAGAGATTTACAATACTCAGACACAGATAGAGCAGGAGATAAAGAATATCAGTGAGAATCTGAACAATGAGCAAATGGTGGTTCAGAACAGTCAGACACGGATAGAACAGGAGCTAAAGAGGATTAACCGGCAGAATATTGAAAATCGGCAGAAAGCGGTACAGATATTGGAGCAGACACGGGAGGTTACATCCCGGATGCCGGACCGGAAGGAAATGATGCGGCAGGGACTGCGGGCATTAGAGCATCCGCAGGAGGTACTGTTGGAATATCATCAGAGAATACAGCAGGAAACTACGGAGCAGACACAGCTTACAGAAGCATATAATCAGATCCTGACACCGGAGACGCGTGAAATCTTCCGGATTCTGGAACAATACCGGAAGAATCCGGAGCAGGTCGTTAAGCAGGGGCTGGTAAGAGAACAGGCTGACGGGCAATTGATGGCAGATCTGGTCTATCAGGAGCAACAGTTGACGGAAGAACAACAAAAGACGTCGGAAGTCTTCCTGACAGAGGCGGAAGAACATGTATATCATCAGACAGTGGAGCAATGGAACCAGCCACAGGAGTACAGGGAGCTTCACCAGGAGCTGCCGCAGATTTGGGAAACGATCGATCTGGTACATAAGGAGCAGACGAATCACCTTGATGAAGAGGTGATAGAGGAGCTGTTGGAGCAGAATCACACCCTGCGTCAGAATACTGTACAGAAGGAACAGCTTCTGACGACCGAGCATATTGAGGAGCTTCAGACACGGACGGTACATCATCAGACGGTGGAAACTTCAGCTGCAGATATTGAAAAAATGATACAGCAGGGAATGCGGAATCAGGTAGCGGAATTATCCGATCAGGTATATAACCGTCTGGAACGGCGGCTTGGAAACGACAGAATGAGAAGAGGACGATAGAAAATCAGGAGGTGGAAACATATGTCAATAGGTTCAGCATTAAAAGGTAATATTACCGGTGCATTGGGAAATATCGAGCGGGCAGTCATTATGTTTCCAAAGAACGGTACGAGGGAGCTTCGATTGGAAGAGAACAGTATCGTGACGGATGGTGAAAAGAGTCAGGCACTTAAGCTGGCATCCAAGAAGCTGAACAGTAATAAATTAGGCAATAAGCTGGCAGCTCTGGATGCAGGACTTCAGGAAAAGGCGAAGGGAAATCTGGAAGGCAATATATACATGGTGCAGTTTAATCCGGCGACCATTCGTATTAGCGCAGTGGGCGGAGGAAATTTCGCAGTTGCAAGCTATGGCGGCAGTGGTTCCGGTGTAAACTTTCAGGGACTGAATGCCAGAATTGACGTATCCATGACTTTGATTCTGGATGCGGTTAATAATAAAGAGGCTTTCGGACAGGATAAGCTGATAGTGGAGCCGGTAGAGATCGCCAAAGGTGTAGCAGAAGGTGTCAAGACCGCCGCAGGTAAGAATTACAGCGTTCAACAACAGGTAGAGGGGTTTCATGCAGCTATGCGGATTATGGATTATACGAAGGTGAAGTTTATATGGGGAGGCTCTGTACTGGAAGGCGGGCTGACCAGAGTGAATTCCCGATATACCATGTTCAGTCCGACCGGTAATCCGATCCGGGCAGAAATGGGGATTACGATCACTTGTCTGGGCGATGCGGTGAAGAAGTGGAAACAGGCATATGACCGCGAATTTGCGGGCAAGGATTATCTGATAACGCAGAAGACTTCACAGACCTTAAGCAGTCTGGTGAATCTATAGCAGAGGGGTAAGGCATATGGCAAATGTATTAAAAGGAGCAGCCGGCAGCCTGACCGGCAGGGTTGAAAAGGGTTATCTGCTGGTAAAAAAGGCAGAAACATTACCGGATGAACCGCAGACTACGCGGACACCGTTAAAAAGCGGAGGCTCTGTAACAGGAGTTGGAAATACCCTAAAGAAGGCAAATCAGAAAATAGGGCAAAAGCTGAATGCGGCATCCGAGGCATTAAAGGGAATGTCCGGTCAGATAAAGGATAATTCGAATGGATACATTCCGATACAACTGCAGTATAACCCTTCCAGTATACAGATATCCACAATGAAAGGTGATATTCTGAATCGGAGTGCAGGCGGACTTGGAGAGAATGTATTTCAGCAGTGGACAGTACCGGTACAGACCACTATGTCGGTGGATTTGATCTTTGATGATATGAATGTGATGGATGCATTTAATTTCGAGAATATTGTAAGTATCTCCGGGGGGCGCGACTTAGGAAAGCAGCTATACGGTTCGCGGAAGAGTGCAGGTGGATTCAGTGTGAGACCGTTAGTCGAAGCGGTCGTGGGTGCCATGTCGATGGATGAAAGCCGGCAGGTGATATTTGTTTGGAATCAGATGGCATTTGACGGGTCTCTTGTCGGCGTTGATACGGAATATACGATGTTTAATCGTTTGGGCGAGCCGATCCGGGCGAGAGTCAGGATACAGATATTCCAGCAGAATATTACAAAGACAAAGACCGGGGATACCACAGTTTATAACAAGCATGATATAGAATACTGGGAGCAGGCATATGCAAAGCTCTTTAACAGTAATTATGCAGGCGGTGGAAGCAATGCATTGCAGCACTTAAATAAAGCAAGTAATCTGATTAATTTATAGCAGAGGGATAAAAATGGCAACTATGGATTTTGAATCATTACAAACCAAATATGATGGATTTCAGACTCCGACAGCTGTGATCAAGATTAATGATCGTATGGTGACTGATGAAAAGCTTCCGTTTCAGATATCAGATATTGAGGTTGACTTGACCTGTGGATATGAGGCATCTATAGCATCTTTTCATATATATAATGTATATAGCACTGTGAAGGGACAGTTTGAAACAGAAGAGATACAGAAATACATTTATCTGGGTTCTAAGGTAGAAATCTATTTAGGATATGGAGCAACGGCAAAGCTGGTATTTGTTGGTGTGATCGCAAAAGTCGCATATCAGATGCTGGAGTATGAGGTGCCATGTATTCAGGTGACGTCCATGGATGCAAAAAGCATCATGATGGCAGGAAATTACAGTCGTCAGTTAAAGGCAACACAGTTTACGGAAGCGGCGAAAGAGATACTGATGAAGACGGCCTATGCCAGATTACAGTCCAAGGGAATCATCAGGAATATACAGGTGTCACAACCGGTATTAAAGCCTTCGGTGGATGGTGCTTCCGCTGATCAGACGATAGAAATGGTGGCAGAGAGTGATTATGAGTTTCTGGTGAAGCTGGCAAAGAAGAACAATTACGAATTCTTCTGTGAATGCGGGGATGTTATCTTCCGCAAGGCAAAGTCCGTACAGACTCCGCTATTTACATTGACACCGTCCGAGGGAATCTATAGCTTTGAAGTCGAATATGACATTACAGGACTGGCCGAGATTATTTATGCCAGAAGTACAGATCCTTCGAAAGCAAAGCTGATTGAATCCAAGGGAAAATTCTCAAATAAGATTTCACTTGGTAATAAAGCAAAACCATTGATCAAGGGATCTGAAAGGGTTTATATCGACCCTACGATTTCCAGTAAGGAAGAAGCACAGAATCGGGTAGACCGTTTGATGGAGGATATGTCATTCCGATACGGAACCCTGACTTGTGATATGGTAGGGATTCCGGAAATGAAACCGGGATATTTTCTGGATATGCAATGTATGGGAGAAGGACCGTCAAATGTATTCTATATGGTTGGCGTGCATCATTCGTTGAGAGGTTCCGGGGGATATAGTATGAGGATTACGGGCAGGACAAATGCAATGCTGTAAGCAGGATAGGAGTGTAGGGCTGTGGGATTGTATGACATTATTGATGAAATAGCAGAAAAACAGGTCATGAAGACAGAGACCGGTGACAACCGGATATTCGGAGTTGTGCTGGGAGTTGTGACAGATAATTATGATGCCACGATGAAAGGCAGGGTGTGTGTAACGGTTCCGGTCCGGGATGAGAATGCGAATAACCTGAAATGGGCGAGAGTGGCAATGCCTTCGAGCGGTAAAGAATGGGGACATTATTTTCTGCCGGAAATCGGCGATCAGGTGCTTCTGGTGTTTGAGCAGGGCAATATTGAGAAACCGTATGTTATTGGATGCATCCCGAAGGACTCAGATAAGTTCTTTAAGAGTACGGTTCAGCAAAACAATGAATTGAAGAGAATTGTGACCAAGCATGGTAGCACGCTGGAATTCGAGGACGCCGCACAGGGAGACGGAGAGGAAGATAAGATATCCCTGTATACACCCGGAAATAAACACAAGCTGGTGCTGGACAATCAGAAGAAACAGATCCTGGTCAGTGATGAAAAGGGTGATAACAAAATTGAGCTGTTGACAGAGAGTGGAGAAATGCGAATAAAGGCAAAGGCTAAATTAAAGCTTGAGGTCGGGGATGGAGTAACGATCCTGATGAATGGTGAAAAAGGAAGTATATCCGTTGAATGTAATAAATTAACTGTAAAGGCACAGGATTCTGTAGATCTGAATTCGAATGCAAAGGGAAAGCTTTCGGCAGCGAATCTGACATTATCGGCAACCACCGCCCTTAAGGCGGAGAGCAGTGGTACGGTGAAGATCAGTGGTACACCGATATCCATTGGCTAGCAACAGAAAGGAGACTGTATGGATGAGAAGTTATATCTGGGAGCAGGGCTGAAGTTTCCACCGCAGGTAAATAAAGCAACCGGAAGATTTGTATTATCTTCGAAGGAAGAGAGTGTAAAAGAGAGCATTTATCTGATCCTGATGACGCAGAAGACAGAACGGTTTATGCGTCCGGAATATGGAAGCAGTATCTTGTCATATGCATTTGCAGATACCGGAGAGACAATGCTGGCACTGATGCAGCAGGAGTTGGAAGCAGATATTCTGAATAATGAGCCAAGGATCGATCAGGTAACGATCCGTATGGACGCCCGCAGTCAGAGCGGATGCCTGATGATATATATTGATTACCGGTTAAGGGGAGGCAGTGTCCGGGATAATATGGTATTTCCGTTTTATCTAAGCGGAGAACCGGAAGAAGAGAGTGAAGCGTATGAGACAATGGAACAAGAACAATTATAATACCATAACGATTGATTCCAGAACGGAGCAGGATATATTGCAGGAAATAAAGCGACTGTCCGAGTCCTATGTACCGGAGTGGAAGTTTGATACGGAGAATCCGGATATAGGATCTGTTATCAGTATGATCTATGCACGTCAGATGATGGACAATGTGGATAAATATAATGATACACTGGAGCAGTTTCGAGTAGAATTTGTAAATATGCTGGGAGTATCTCTGCGTCCTGCGATTCCTGCAAGTGCCATGGTGACTATGCAGCCGGCAGAAGATTCTATGACCGGAGTTGCAGTTGACCGGGGGGTAAAGCTGTTGGCGACAACCGAGAAGGATGAGCCGGTAGTATTTGAGACGGAGAGTCCGATTTATGTTACAACATCCCGACTGGTCAGGATGTTTATGACCTCTGCCGGAACCGGGAAGATGTTACCGTTATACGGGACGTTTCAACCGCCATATTATATTGATAAGCCGGATGAGCAGGAGTATCGGGAATATCCGTTTGGGCTGTTTGAATTCCGGAAGACCGGACTCGAAAAGCATGGGCTGCTCTTATATCATTCCCATTTATTTGATGTTGAGAACAGTAATATTATTCTTGAGATAGAGGATGGTGCGGAATTTATGGAAGGCCTGCAGCAGGGGCAGTACCGGATCCTGTATTATGGAGAAGAGGGCTTTATTCCGTTTACAAAGGTAGAAATTAATGAAAACGGAAATCTATATCTGCAGAAATCTGCTCCGTGTAAGAAGGTTGAAAAGGCAGGGCGGAGTTACTCGGTGATTCTGCTGGAAGCATGTAAGAATCCGGCACAGGCCGTTGTCTTTCGGGATATCCGGGTATCCTCCTTCGGAACACCGGTTGCACCGAAATTTGTGAATACGGGAAGTCTGGATTTAGATGTCCGGGAGTTTCGACCGTTTGGTGATACGTTGGCACTGTATGAGGAGGTTTATATCGGAGAGGATGAATATTTCCATAAGCCGGGTGCGCGAATTACAATACGGTTTCAGCTCCGTTTGGAAGAGAATTCCATATATCTGACAAAGCATGAGGAAGAAGAATCATTAAAGATCATCAAGCGCAAGCCACGGGTATTGATAACGGAGGTCATGGCAGATACTTATGTGGATGAGGTGGTACTGGAATATTATAACGGTACCGGATGGAAACAGCTGGAGTGTGAGAAATCCTATGGACAGATATTCCGTACGGAGAAGTCCAGAGAGTGTGAGATATCCTTCCTGTGTCCGGGAGACTGGCAGGAACAGACAATCGGTGGTGACAATGGAAGATGTATACGACTGCAGGTATTGAAGGCAGATAACTGTTATCTACGTCCGTGTACACATCATTATCCGGTGATAACAGATATGCAGATCGCATATGCATATGACGGACAGATATTCAGACCGGAATATCTGGAACGATTGTCAGGCACACAGAAGCAGGATCTGACGAAGCTGTTATATTGGGAACAGCCAATACCGGCGTTTGGCAGAGGCAGTTATACGGATACCGCTTTATATATGGGCTTTGATAAAAAGATGGAGAATGGACCTGTCAGTATCCTGTTTGAGTTAGAAGAGGATGGTAACTTTCAGGGGGTCGGATTTGAATATTATTATTCTTCAAAGAAAGGATTCCGGCGGTTAAGACTGGTGGATTATACGAATGGAATGACGAATTCCAACCGGATCGTATTCCTTCCGCCTGCAGATATGGCACCGGTTATATTGGAGGACAGGAAATGCTATTGGATCAAAGTAGTCGATAAGGAAGGAAGCCTGGATGCAGAAGGAGTGTTCCGTCCGCGTATTGCTAATATTTATATAAATGCGGTGGAGGTTACGAACGCAGAGACGCTGGCAGAAGAAGAGTATTATATTGATGAGGTGCAGCCGGATATGAGCTTTCGTCTGTATGCAGACAATGTGCTGTCAGCAGAGGTCTGGGTAAATGAGACGAACAGTCTTACGGAGAGTGGTAAAAATAAGCTGTTGGCGACGCAGCCGGATAAGGTTCGTATGGAGAGAGACATGCAGGGAAATGTCATAAGGTTCTTTGTACGTTGGGAAGAGGTAAATAATTTTGATTGTTCAAGGGCAGGGGACAGGCATTATTGTATAGACCGCATGAATAAGCTGCTGATATTCGGAGATGGGGTTCATGTACAGATACCAAGAAATACTGCGGATGTATCCTTTCTTGTACAGATTTCCAGATGCGGAGGCGCAGAAGGAAATCTGGAGCCGGGTATGATCAATGCCAGTATGAGCAATCTATTATTTATAAATAATATACGAAATCCAATGAAATCTTATGGCGGAAGTGATATGGAGACGATGGAGGAAGCTCTGCACCGGGGTGGCAATATTATCAGTAGCAGACATCGCCTGGTGTCCGCCACCGATTATGAGCGTGAGGTGCTGGGATTTTCCAAGAATGTAGCACAGGTAAAAACCATTATCGGATATACGAAGCTGGGACAGAGGGATGATCAGGCGATCACATTGGTTATTCTGATGCAGGATTATCTGTCAAATCCGCAGTCTTTCTATCATATCCAGCATCCGCTGAAGGAGCATTTACTGAATCGGTGCGAGTTAAGCGTGAATCCGGATAAATTAATGCTGGTGCCGCCGACCTTTGTATCGGTCTCAGTAGAATTATGGGTAGAGATGCTTCGCATGGAGGAGGCTTTTGAAATACAGAGTCAGTTTCAGACGTGGATGGATGAATATCTGAATCCGTATGCATCACAGGACTGGGAGATCGGACGAATGCCGACAGAGGCACAGATCCGGCTGCTGTTGCGTTCCGGCAGGCAGCATATGGTGATCCGGCATATTAGTATCTATACAGTATATCAGGATGAGACCGGAAGTCATGAGCAGATGCTGGAAGAATTAAAGGTAAGTCCGTATATGATGTGCAGAAGCGGCAATCACAGAATTCATATAATACAGAAATAGTCAGGGAACGTATGGATATGAGGATATAGGAGGAAACGATGTTAAATTCCAGGAAACGAGTGGAAAAAACACATGAGCAGATGATGGAAGATGTCTATTCTGAGATTCCGATTTACTCGGAGGAGTGGACAAATTATAATCCGTCGGATCCGGGTATTACGATTCTGGAGAATCTGACTGCATTTTTATTGCTGCAATATGAACAGTTGGACGACAGAGATACGAGAGTACAGCAGCAGTTGTTGAAGATGGTCGGCTTTGAACCGGGAAAGGGAAGTCCGGCGCGGGTATTACTGGAGCCAATCGGTCTGCGGGAGACACTGATACTGCCGGCGAACCAGAGATTCCGGGTAGATGATATGAGCTTTGAGACCACAAAGGAGCGGAAATTGGAGCCTTGCCATATCATTGGATTATATACGAATCAGAATGGAAGCTATAAGGATTATTCTTATGTGCTGGATCCGGAGATCCTGATCGGAGCTAATATTTTCGGAGATGCACCGGAGGAAGGGATGGAGGTTTATATTGTAATGGATCAGACACCGCCCCCGATGACAGATTCCATCTTTTATCTGAAAACTACCGGAGAATATGATCGTAATCCGCCGGAGGAGAAGAACCGGAACCGGTTGGCGCAGATTGCCTGGGAATGTTATACCACAGAGGGATTTGTGCCTATGAATGTAAAGGATGAGACGGACGGATTTCTGCTGGATGGTGAAATACGATTCCGCATGCCGGAGCAGCCGGCAGAGCCATATCAGAAAAATGGCATGGAGGGATATGTATTCCGTGGAACCCTGAAGAAGGCGCAGTATGATATTCCACCGAGAATACAGAGACTTTCCGGATTTCTGCTGGAGGTATGGCAGAAGGATACACAGGCCATTGTATATACATTTCCGAAGGGTAACGAGATCGAGGTTAACAGTGAGTTAATGGAGCAGGAGCATTACAAGGTGTTGTGTAAGGAAGAGAAGGGAAGCTCTTACCGTATGTATCAGGAAGTATGGGAAGAGTCCGGAATCGGGAGATATTATACGGTGACACATGATGCGGCAAGCAGATATACCATACATTTTAATAAGCGGGAATTCGGATATGGACCGGAGAGATTAAAGCATGCAGTAAAAGTAATTGTATATAATGGGAAGCTTGCGAATCGATATTATCTTGGACGTGTGCTGGGATATGACGATCAGATCCTGGAGCTGCCGGAGAAGAATCTGGCAATAGATTCTTTCTCCATTTTGGCAAAACGGAGGTTGGAAGACGGTTCTGAGATTTATGATTTTGTGAAGCCGAATCGCCGGGGAGAGGGTGAGCTTCAATATTATCTATATGAGAACGAAGGTAAGATCCAGATCCTGGATGCCGGTGAATTTATCGGTGCAGAATTATATCTTGCATCCATAGCGGTCATTCGCGGAAGTGAAGGTAATATCCGGGAAGGAAACACCTTTATAGCAGAGGGGATAGCCGGACAGGTGGCAGAGTTTCGCAATCCGGCAGCCGGCAGCGGAGGAGCTTATATGGAGACGATAGAGGACACTCGAAGACGGTATGTGCAGGACATCTATAAACCATATACAGCAGTCAGTGCCACAGATTATGAGACACTGGTCATGTCAACTCCGGGACTGTGTATTCATAAGGTCAAAGCATATATGAATTATGAGCGGAATCTGGTACAGGTAGCAGTAAAACCGTATAGTCTGGAACGGTTTCCGATTCTGTCGCGGGATTATCGCAGACTGATCCGAAGCCGGCTGGAACAGTGCAGACTGTTGTCAACTCGAATCGAAATATTACAGCCGGTCTATCTACCGATTCAGGTTCGATGTGTGGCATATGTGCATAAGCATTATGACCATTGCCGGGAGCAGATCGAACAGGAGCTTCGGGAAGAATTAGATTATATTACCGGCGGACAGGAATTTGGACAGATACTGCGGTTTGATACGATTTTTCGTAAGCTGGAACAGTTAGAATGCGTAGCGCAGATTTATGATCTGACACTGACACCGCAGAATCGGAACCTGGCGGTTTGTCAGGGAGCAGATATTATACCAAAGGTAAATTGTCTATGCTATCCCGGTAGCATTACCTTGGAATTACATACGCAGGATACAGAGAATTAGGAAGGAGGAGAGCCATGGCAGTAGGAATGCAGTACAGTATTAAAAATAACAGATTAAAAAAGGCTGTGTGCCAGGGCATCCGGATCGAGGGAGATACGGTGATCGTGAATCCGGAAGAGGTACAGCATCTATTGATTCTGGATGCACTGGACAGTGCGACAGAGGATTGTCCCTGGGGAAGATTGGTCTTTGATGGGACATTTGATCCTGACACCGTATATTATATATATGTATTTGCACAGAATGAAAAACAGTTCGTTCATGACGGAGAGATACAGGAGATAGATTCTTTCATGAAAGATATGGATACCGGCTTTGCCATCAAGAAGGAATTTATGAAGCTGGCAGGTGTCCGGAGGTTCATTAATAAGCAGGATATGCTGCTATATGATATAAAGGGGAGGTATCTTTGGATTGTAATTGAAGTGCTTGGCGAAGGTAGTGGAACATTGTCTCATATCCGGGTTCAGTCTCCGGGGGATAATTTTATGCAGGCATTTCCGGAGGTTTATCAGAATTATGGAGATTTCTTTCACCGATATATTTCCATATTTTCTACTATATATAATGAATTTCAGGAACAGATAGACAGTCGGTATCAGCTCTTAGATCTGGAGCAGGCCCCGGTAGAGCTGTTGAATCAATATGCTGAATGGCTGGGACTTATCGTGCAGGGCGAATTCTTAAGCGAGGATACGCTGCGGATGCTGATCAGAGAAGCTTATCTGCTGAATAGGTATAAGGGAACCCGAAAAGTAATTGAACGGATTTGTGAGATTATTTTGGGAGAAACTCCGATCATTGTTGAAAAGAACAGTCTAAGCGGTTATATACGAAGTGAAGATAATGCAGTGATGGATCGTTTATATGGAAGCAGTGTCCATGATGTGACATTACTGCTTACCGGATATGTAGATGAAAAGAAGCGTGCACAGCTGCTATATCTTCTAAAACAGTTTAAGCCGATCCGGACCAGGCTTCGAATCGTGCTTCTGCAGAAGATAGGGATTCTGGATGGGTATTCATATATGGATATGAATGCCAGAACCTATGAACAGAGGGTAGGAATGCTGGAGGAGCATCAGCTCATGGACAGCATGATTATATTGGAATAACAGATAAAGAAATTGGAGGAAACAGATATGAACATGATAGAAACCGATTGTGGTACTTATATCCGACTGATGGTAGAAGGAAGGATTGACGTTACAACAAGCCCGAAGCTGCAGGCACAGATTCTGAGCTGTTTTCAGAAAAAGAATGAACTGGTAATAGATTTTCTAAACGTAGAGTATATATCCAGTGCAGGACTGCGGGCATTGCTGATCGGACAGAAGACAGCAATCTCAAAGCGGGGAAACATGAAGCTGGTAAATGTAAATGATACGGTCATGCATGTACTAAAAATGTCCGGTTTTCAGAATATTCTGAATATTGAAGCGTAACCGGATCGAGATGAAGGGGGATTGTTATGATTGTATTTCAGAATGTGACATTTGCATATCCGGCTTCCGACAGTAAGGTGTTGGACAATCTGAGCTTTCATGTCCCGCTTCGTGATTTTCAATTTCTGACGGGAGTAAGCGGAGCAGGCAAAACAACTATATTAAAGCTTATTCTAAAGGAGCTGGAGCCACAGTCGGGAGTTATATACCTGAATGGCCGCAGCCTGTCTCAGATGAAGAAGAGAGAGATCCCGCTGTATAGAAGAAGAATCGGAGTGGTTTCACAGAATATGCGGCTGTTAGAGGATAAAACGGTATATGAGAATGTAGAAATCGTAAAGCGGGCAGTGGGAGCGGATACCGCTACGATCCGGATTCAGGTAGCGATGGCATTGAAAAGTGTGGGACTGGACAATGTTTATCAGAAGTATCCGTCAGAGTTGTCCGGAGGGCAGCAACAACGGGTATGCATTGCAAGAGCGATCGTAAATCATCCGGAATTATTGATCGCAGATGAGCCAACCGGTAATCTGGATCCGAACAGTGCCTTAGAGATCATGGAACTGTTGGAGGGATTTCACAGACAGGGTATGACACTGCTGGTAGCGACACATGACAGGGAGGTTCTACAGAAGTATCCATATTTACGGATTTCAGTAGGATAATTGGCAGATGAGGAAGAAAAACAATGATTAGAACAATGGTATTTGATGCTGTAATTGAGAATCTGTATTCAGTTCTGGATATTGTGGATGAGGAATTATCAAGGATAACTCCGGATCCGGCATTGACAGCAGATATTCATATATGCGTAGAGGAAATATTTGTAAATATTGCTTCCTATGCTTACAGCGACGCAATAGGCCAAGTCGAAATGGAATTAGAAGTGACGGAGGATGTTTTCCGGATGCTTTTTTGTGATTCCGGATGTCCATATAATCCATTGGAAAGATCCGCTCCGGATATAACACTTTCGGCAACGGATCGGAGCGTTGGCGGATTGGGAATATATATGGTAAAGGAAATGATGGATATTGTGACATATGAGTATAAGGAGAATAAGAATTGGCTGTACATCATGAAAAACATAAGACAAACAAAATAGTGATTTCTGCTTTGATCCTGGTATGCATATCCATTTTTTCTTTTGTGAACCGAGATGTATTTCAGATGTTTCCGTTTCAGAATGCGTATGCATTTGCGGGACCGTCAAATATATTCACGGGCAGAAATGGCAATCTCTATCTGATTGATAAGGCAAAGAAGAAGATCGTGATAGCGGATTCGGACGCTGACTATATTGGTGAGTTAAATGGCGGTTCCTTAAAGGATGCTTTTTATTATGCCTCTTTGGTATGTGATGATGCGGACGGAAATATTTATGTGGCAGATGTTGTATATAACGGCAGGGGAACACAGCTGGGTGCGGAACGGATTCTTAAATTTGACGCAGAAGGGAAGTATGTGGATGTCCTCTTTGAGCAGACCTATGAGGAGGCAGATGCGCCTTTTCAATATGGAAATATTGTTGAACTGAAGGAGAAGGATGGTGAGTTACAGTTTCTGCTTCTCGGAGACGGTGCCATTGACTGCTGCACCTTATCGGTATCGGGTGGTGATCCGGATGTGGTGCGGTGGAATGCGGATTACGATTTCAGTGATGCTGCCTATGATAGTGTACAGGAACGGATGATCATTACGACTAGACAGGGAGACATGCTTGCACTGGATAAGAATGGAAAGGAAGAAGTCTTATTTAAGGGGAATGGAACGGAGATTCCGTGGAATGTGACGGTTGACAAATACGGACAGATTTATTTTACGGAGCTGACTTCCAGAGGCGTTTATGCATGGCAGGCTTCAGGACTTCAGGAACTGGTAAAATCCGACTATAGTTATTATACGGTGCAGATAGATGATGCAGGCAGGCTGGTTACTACGGATTATAGCGGAATCTGTATTTATGAGAATGGAGAAACGGAATATTTAGAGCAGTTCCATATACGGAATCTTCCATATCGCTATATGGTATGGATACTTGCGATAGCCGGAGTGATCTATCTGCTTTATCTGATGATCAGGCTGCTGGTATATTTGATCCGAAAGGCAGGTAAGCCGGAGCAGGTTATCCGTATCGTTATGATTCTGGCAGCATCCATTCTATGTTCGGTCACGATTATTGCCATGCTTTGGAATTCAATGAGTGAAAATCAGAAGAATACGATGCTTCAGGAATTGACACTCTTTGCGACCATGATGACGAACGAAATTGACGGTGATAAGGTGTGCCGGATTTCACAGGCAAATGATTATAAGAGTGATTTATATAATGAAATCAAAGAACCGCTGGATCAGATGATAAATACGGGATATGAGGTTGGAACCTATTATTATTACATATTGTATTTTAATGATGGGAGCTTCTTTAATGCCTGTATGGATTATGAGGAGACGATGACCATTAATTATCCGGCATATGAGTGGGGCGATAATATTTATACGGAATGTATAGTTGACCGGGAGATGAAGCAGTCTCCGGGGGAGGCGAGTGCATATGGCACATGGACCTTTGTATTAGAGCCTATCATGGATGCGGAAGGAAATGCCGTTGCAATGCTTGAGGTCGGCGCTAATATGGATGAAGTTGAGCGTCAGCAGCGTGAACTGTTTGTACAGGTATTATTTACAACAGGAACAGCGGTTATCGTAATAATTATGCTCTTAATGGAAATTCTGTTTTTGCTGGGAGACAGGAAGGCGGCAAAGGAAGATCCGGCCAATCCAACGCAGTATGCGCCGGTACGTATGACGATTTTTCTGCTGTATTTGGCAGATTCTCTGCAGGATGCGTTTATTGTTCAGTTGTGCTATCGCCTATATGATAATTCCTTGCCACTGCCGGAAGGAATTGCGTGCTCACTTCCGATATCGGCAGAGTTGTTCATGGCAGCTGTCTTTTCACTGATTGCAGGACGGATTGTGTCGAAGATTGGAACAAAACGAAATCTGGTAATGGGAACGATACTCTGCATGGCAGGCTTCCTGCTATGTGGGGGATGGAGTAGTTACTATATGCTTCTGATTGGCAAGATATTAGTCGGAATGGGAATGGGAATCGTCTATGTGGCGGCGAATACTTTGGCGGCGAAAGGGCGTAATGAGGAGGAATGTGGAAAAGCATTTGCAGGCATATCTGCAGGCGTCTTATCCGGTATTACGGTGGGTGACGGTCTCGGATCTATCATTCTTTCCTTTGCATCTTACAGAGTGGTATATATTGCAGCGGGAATTATAATGCTGGCGGCAGTGCTGTTAATGTTCCGCAGCCGTGACATGCGGCCATCCGTAGAGAAGGAACGGTCGGCGATCCGGTTCCCGAAGTTTCTGTTTAACTGGAGAGTACTTCCGTTTTTCCTGCTTCTGCTTCTGCCGTTTATGATCATGCTGTCTTATCGGGAATACTTTTTCCCGCTCTTTGCGGAAGAAAATGGTATGAATGAAGTTGCAATTGGACGGTTATTTCTGATATGCGGCCTGATCGTTATTTATATCGGACCGGCACTGGGTGAATTTCTAATCCACAGGCTGGGAAGCAGACGATCTGTTATACTTGCAAGTTCAATGATGTTTGTAAATGTATTGATATTTATGCTATATCCGTCTTTTGCTTCGGCAGTGCTTGGTGTAGTGATTTTATCCATTAATATATCGTTTGCATATACCTGCCAGTATGCATATTTTGCATCCCTTCCGGAATGCGACAGCTATGGAGAAGGAAATGCAATGGGCATCTATTCAATGATCGAAAATGTCGGGCAGACAGTCGGTCCATTGATATTTGGTGCCGCTATGGTGCTTGGTTACCGGATTGGGATCATAGTGATCGGCATCGGGTTTGGTGTTTTGCTGCTTCTCTTCTTATTTACACTGTTTGCCGGAAGGAAGCAGGCAAATAAAGGATTGTAAACAAGTGATGAAGGAATTACAGACAAAAGGGAGAACGAGTAAGAGATTATGGTTGAGTATTCACGAATTACAATAGACGATTTACATATGGTTACGGATATGTATGAGACATATCTGAACAGCGGTAAATTTATGGAGGCTCATATACGAGAGGGAATTGAAAGTCCGTACTTTGTCGGTTATAAGGCGATGGAGAATGGAAGAATGGTCGGCATGATGACCGGCCGCGGAGGACTTGATTTTACATACCCGCATCCGGAGCTGGAAGCAATGATTCAGAAGAGATTCCGGGGAGAACAGATTTATTCGCCGGATTCACTGACGGTTATTGACGATTACCGGGGAACCGATGTTGGATTTAAGCTTGGACATATGGTATTAGAGGAAATCTATAAAAAGGGATACCGCCTACTGGTCAGTGAACTCTGGATATATCCGGACGGGCATGTGCCGGCTGATCATATCCTGAGAAACTGGGGAACTGTGGTATATGAAGAAGATATTGAACTTTTTTATAAGGATCTTTATAAATACAAGATGAAATGTCCGATTTGTGGAGTCCACTGTACATGCGGGGCCAAGATCCTGATCGTGAAAATATCCGAAGAATCGGTAAGGAATAATCGATATATAAAAGAAAACAGAGAGATATAGGAGGTATAAAACTTGAAGAAAGACAGAGCCGGAAAGCTGGGAACAAAGATAGTAAGAGTTGTTGTGATCATGGTATTACTGCTGGGTCTTACATTGGTAACCTTTAGTTTCTTCTCATTCCGAAAGACATTCCGAAACGTATATTCAAATAAGGCAGAAAACAGTGCCCGTATGATCGCAGACATGATAGACGGCGACCGGATGGGGGATTATGCACATACGCTGGAGAAGGATGCTTACTATGAGGAGTTAGAGGAGTTATTCTCTGCATTAAAGAGGGATAGCGGAGCTTCGTATCTGTATATGTTCTATCCGGAGGAGGATTCCTTTATATACATTCTGGATGCATATTGCGAAGGGGATGGTAAGGATACCATCAGTGCATTAGGCGACAGGTATGAATATAAAGAAATGGAATATAAGTATCTGGTCCCGGATGTGCAGCAGAAGAAGGCGTCTACGGAGCTGATCCTGGGACAGGATGTTGGCTTTGGAAGCAGTGTGTCGGCCTGGGCGCCGGTTCTGAATTCGGACGGAGAATTGGTAGCTATGGTTGAGATTGACTATGAAATGACGGTTGTAGAGAATGATATGAAGAATTATGTGATCTTCTTTATCTGCTTTACACTTGCCGGTATTGCAGTCATTCTGCTGGTAGCGCTGATATATATCCGGAAAGTACTTTCGGAGCCGTTAAGCGATATTACAGAGATTATAGAGTCCTTTAAGGATGGAGAATTCCGTATAGAAGGCAGAAAGATAGAGACCGGAGACGAGATACAGAATGTATATGAGACTTTCGTACGGATGGTTGAAAAGATTGATAATTATGTGGAAAACATTACAAGAATTACCGCTGAAAAGGGACGGATCGAGACAGAGCTGAATGTGGCAACCCAGATTCAGGCAGATATGCTGCCGAATATATTTCCTGCATTTCCGGGAAGAAAGGAAATAGATATTTTTGCAACAATGCGTCCGGCTAAGGAGGTAGGCGGTGATTTTTACGACTTTTTCCTGGTGGATGATATGCACCTGGCATTTCTGATCGCGGATGTATCCGGAAAAGGTGTGCCGGCGGCATTGTTCATGGTAATTGCAAAGACGATTATTAAGAATCATGCAAGCATGGGAACACCGGTCAATGAAGTATTTGAACGCACCAATAATCAATTGTGTGAAGGAAATAAGGAAGGCTTCTTCGTGACTGCATGGCTGGGTATTCTGAATATGCAGACAGGTACACTGGAATATGCCAATGCCGGACATAATCCGCCGATCATTATGAGAAAAGACAGCTGTGAATGGAATGACTGTGTGCCGGGACTTGTGCTGGCAGCAATGGAAGATATGCCATATACCAAATATGAAATGCAGTTAGAACCGGGAGATAGAATCCTGCTGTATACGGATGGCGTGCCGGAATCTATCAATACAGAAACACAGGCATACGGTGAGGAGAGGCTGATGGAGGAATATGAACATACGAGAAGTCTTACTGTGGAAGAAGGCGTCCGGTATATTCAGCAGAGTGTTGATGTGTTTGCCGGAGAAGAAGAACAGTTTGATGATATTACGATGCTGCTGCTGGAGTATAAAGGCATATAAAAGCCATTAAAAGTAAAAAAGAAGGATCGAAAGATCGGAAGGGAGCTAAATATGGGAACAGGAGATAATGAACAGATACCGGTTTATAAAACAAAAGAAACATTTACGATGCATACCGCTATGGAGCAGGAGACTCCGCTTACAATCAGCCGGAATGCGCAGGAGGTTCTTGCGGATGAGCGTCTGAATCTAAAAAGAACGATGAATGAAGACCTGCCGTCTGTTTTTCAGATACCGGCTATAAATGTAAATCCGGTGAATATACCGATGGGAAATTTGCCGGAAGCCTATAACCGAATGCGGATGCTTTCGCTAAAGATGTACATGGCGGCAAGAGCCTATCGGTCAGCACAGGCAGATCAGGATACAGACAGGATGTATTCCCACTATGCAGAAGCGGCAGAGCTTCAGAAGCAGTTCTATGACTCGGAACGGGAAGCAGAAACGCTGCAGGAAGGAATCGGCGGAGATGAACAGCAGGACGATGTGGTAGAGCTGCAAGAGCCGAAGCAGGGATATTTCGCACGAAAGAAGGCAGAGAAGCGGGAAAAAGAGGAACGGAGTCTGCGAGCAAAGCAGTTGGAAAAGGAATTCGGCGAGAAATATCGGGATACAGCGAAGGTAAAACCGGGTGAAAAATTGGATTCTGCTTTTATGCAGAGTGATTATGTGAAGGAGTTAATTCTTCCAAGAGAAACCATTTATAAGAATGAAGAAGGAGAGAAGGTCAAGACCACGCAGAGCGAGCTGCTGGCAAAAGTAATGCAGAGGGATTACTCACGTTTGGAGCAGCTGGATCCTGCATTGCGGAATATGCTGGCTGCAAACTTTATGCAGGAGAACAAGGAGTTATTTACAGGGAATGCAAAGCAGGATGCGGGAACACTGGAAACGAGATTTCCCGGCGGCCTGATGAATCCATTGTTAAGAATCGGTATTTCTCTGGGAATGCGGCAGTGTCTGGGAGATGGACAAAAGGATGCGGCATATTATAATAGCTTAGACGCATGGATGAATGCAAAAATCATGCGTAATACGTTGAAAACATTCAGTCATGCGGATCAGGTCGGAGAAGGAAAAGCTTTCTCACAGGCAGATGTGGAGAGGAATGCGCAGTCACAGCTTTTTATTGCCAAGACAATGCTTATGTGCCACATGGGTACCTTTACTTTGAAGGATTCAAAGCATAACACAGAGGGAAGCTGGCAGGGACCGGTTTCTAATGCATTTGCACATTGCTCCCGTGTCGGGATCGTACTTCCCGGAATGGAGAATGCCGCCTATACCAAAGAGGGTGAGAGGAGCCTCTTAAACGCTTATACAGGAAAAAACGGTGGTCTGGATGCCGGATTCTTCGTACGTGGCGGAGCAACGCATACCCTGTTTCGGAAGTCGAAGGAAAAAGCCCTGATAAATACAGGATTTAAGGAATTGAAATTCTTCTCTCCGTGGCATCAAAGAGGTATGAATGTAGCAGTTGGTGGACTGGGTAATTCCGGGATTACCGGACCGGATGGAACGGAGCGGATCCTGAAAAATGATGGCAGCTGCGGACATATTTATATGCATCTGGAAGAGGGAGACAGTACAAACTATACAAGTATGCTGGTCGGATTTGAAAGCGACAGCTATAAAAAAACAAACCAGCTGGGGCATACACATGGATTTGGAAATGGAGAATTTGCATCCAGCTTCGGCGGGCAGCGCCTGGATGAGATCGGTGATAAATATGGCGGACGAAATCTGGATCTTACCGGTATCCCGGCTGCTGTATTCAAGAACGTGATGCAGAAATTCGAGACGAACTTCATGCGGCTGCAGAAAGAAGCTGCAAAGAATGATCAGACTGCGATCAGGGATCTGGATCGGATGAATGAGATCCTTTGTGGTGAAAGGATGACCGGAGAGCAGCTAAAGACATTTATCAGGCAGTATATGCCGGGTGGCACCGACCTGTCAGAGAATGATCTTAATTCTCTGTTCTCGTAGTCAGAGACCGGATTGGATAGAAGATAGAAAAAGAGGTGGCTGAAATGGGAATTGTATTATTAGATAATGAAAATATAGAACAATTTGAGGCTATGATGGGAGGTGTAAATGCAGCGGCAGTATGCTTTGACCGGAATACCTTTGGAATGGGATTGATTCAGGAGAATGAAGTGTATGGAGAGATTGCAGTTCAGATAAAAGGAAATGCAGCAGTTATCCGTTCTCTTTACATGGCTCCGGAGCATAGACGGGAAGGGGGAGCAACTCTTTTGCTGTTGGAAGCATCCGCATACGCAGGAATGAATGAGACTGTGGATGGATTTACGGTAGAATTCACAGAGGATCTGCAGGCTGATAATGGGTTAAAAGCATTTTTTGAATATTGCGGATTTGAGCTGACGGAGAATCCGGATATCACAACTTACAGTCTGACACTTGAGACATTAATGGGCAGTCCGTATTTAAAGGAGGATGGTGCAGATTACAGATTAAAGACATATGCACAGCTGTCACATAATGAAAAAAACAGTCTGATGCAGGAACCGCCATTCTATATGCCGATGTATGTGCAGGAGAATCTGATAGAACCGGATGTGAGCTTTTTCCTTACGGAAAACGAAAGGATTCTGGGGTGTATTGTGATAGTTCCGGAAAAAGATGTACTTTCGGTCGTTTGGATGAAGATATTACCTGAAAACTACAGAGCACTGATTGACATTATGTGGAGTGCAGGCCGGGCAGCCCTGGATAAATACGAGGGAAAGAAGCAGATTATTCTTCCGATCATCAGTAGAGAGGCGAACCGGCTTGTGAATAAATTATTTGGCAACAGCCTGGTCAGAATCGAGAAGAGTTATACCGGCACGATGGTGTTTGAAGAAGATGAGTAATGACATGGGGTAGACAGCATGAATGAAAAAGGGAAATTTACCGAGAAATTAAAGACAGAACCTTTCCAGAGCTATGATGAGTATATGGATTATATTTTTGCCTGCTGTAATGCAGCACTGGCAGGGCATATACGGGAGCTGAAGAGGAAGTATGTTGCCGGTCAGGGCGGATATAAGAATGTGATGTATCCGGATATCGAGATAGCATCTAATCTATGTGAAGATAAGATACAGGAATTTGAATTTGCTGAATATGATGGAAAGCAGGAAGCGGTAACAGAAGGAACAGCGGAGGAGCTGCCGATAGAGATAGATGCAGAATTAGAGGCTATGCTGAAAGGATTTTCACAATCTCTGGGAGGAACTTCGGATGATGAAGATCCGGCAGAGGATATGAGCGTGGATGAAATGCTTTCTTTTATTGATGCAAGAGTGGCAGTGACAAACACCGGAGGAGAATTGAAGCTTCCGTTTTATGAATTGTGTCGGAAGCTGTCTTTAGAGCATTTTTCTATCTTTGCATTGGCATGTGCGCTGCTTGCATCGACGCAGACGAGTTATGCGGCCGTATTTCAGATCGCGAATGAAAATGGTGGTCAGACAACGCCTACGGTCGAATCTGCTGCAAGACTTTTCTTTGGACGTAATTATTCTGCAACCACTGCATATAGTGAAATGTCCGTCTGCCTGGATCAGCTGCTTCCGGTTCTGGATCTTCGTGTAAACTCGCAGATGCCATTCTCAACACTGATCACACCGGATAAGCGGATGCTTGATTATCTGTTCGGAAGAAATCCGTTCCGGCTGGATGAAAATTACAGCCGGTTTATAAAAATGCTGACGGACGATCGGGAGCTGGATCCGATCATGGCAAATGGATCCATATTGGATGCAATGAAGATCGCATACAGGCAGGGGATAAGGATCGTAGCTTATTCCGGGGATGAAGGAAGTGGAAGAAAATTCTTTGTAAAGCATTTCTGTAAAGAGAAGAACATGAAAGCGGTTACCATTAATTGTAAGAAGCTGTTTACATATGATTTCGGATATGTGGAAAAGGCATTATGGGCAGCAGTCCGGGAATGTATATTCATGAATGCATGCTGTGTATTGGATGAACTCACATATCGTGAGGAAGAGAAGGAGAAATTCCTCGGATATATGGATCTGGCATTTGGGAAATTAGTGGAGCGGGATATTCCGGTCTTTACGATCAGTCGTGAGAAGCTGAATCTGAAGGAAGTTACAATGGAAGAATATGTAGACTTTGATCTGCCGGCACCGAGCAATGAAGAGCGCCAGAAGTGCTGGGAGTACTATGCAAAGGACTATGAGCTGGCAGAGGATTGTGATCTTCTGGAAATGACGATTAAATTCATATTTACACCCGGAAAGGTGGCAGATGCCCTGAAACATGCGAGAACGCTGGCAACGATGGAGAAGCTGGATAAAATACCGAGAGCACTTCTTTTTAAAGGCTGTAATGCGCAGATGTCTTCCGAGCTGTCCCAGAAGGCGACCAGAGTAGAAGCGAAGTTTGGATTTGATGATATTGTAATGAATGCAGATCAGCGCGAGACCATTACACATGTTATTGAACAGATGAACTTCAAGAAGCAGGTATATGAGAAATGGAACTATGTGAAGAAATATCCATATGGGCGCGGATTAACGGTTTTGCTGTTCGGAGCTCCCGGTACCGGTAAATCCATGATGGCGCAGGTGTTGGCACATGAGCTGAATCTGGAATTATATCGGGTGGATATTTCCAAGGTTGTAGATAAATATGTTGGTGAGACAGAGAAATCTCTGTCCATGATATTCCGGGAAGCAAAGAAATGTAATGTCGTATTGTTCTTTGACGAATGCGATACGATTTTTGCGAAACGTTCAGATGACGGTGGCAGCAATCAGGCATCAGCGAATAATAAGACAGCCTTATTGCTTCAGGAAATGGAAGCTTATGACGGGGTCTGTGTGCTGGCGACAAACTATAAGCATAATATAGATCCGGCATTCTTCCGTAGAATGAAATATATTGTTGAATTCCAGTTCCCGGATCCGGATACGAGAGAAATGTTGTGGCGGACAACCATTCCGAAGACAACACCGCTGAACGAGGATGTGGACATACGGTTTCTGGCAGAGCGGTTTGAATTCGCAGGCGGTAATATTAAGAACTGTATTTTGAATGCCGCATTTCTGGCTGCGGCAGATGGAGATGGAGAAGAGGTCTGCATGAGACATTATCTGCAGGCGATCAGGTATGAGTTTGTTAAGACCGGCAAGGTATTTACAAAAGCAGATTTTGAACCATACGCATATATGGTTGGACTTGGAGAAAATCCCGATGAGATGGACGTTGATTTTTAAAAACGGGAAGGGGCTTTTGGAGGAAAAAGTATGGATGATATCATGTTTGAAAATAAAATATCGGATTTAGATGTTACGCTGGGTGAGCCTGAGCCGGATGAGTATTATCAGGACTATATGCGTGAACGGCAGCTTGCGGAAGCCGAGTTTATGGATGGAGAGCTTATGCAGGATAAACGTCTGTTTGAAATTATGGGCAATGCGCGTTCCGGCATGTGGAATCTATCTTCGGAGAAGCTGCGACGGGTAGTGCGGTCGAGCGGATATAGGAGTCTTCCGAAGGAAATAAAGTCTTTGTTAGGGTTATTGGAAGCATATGAAGCGATACTACAGGAATCGAAACGGAATAATCCGGATCCGGTAATGCTGACAAATGTTCTGTTTGGAATTCAGGCCGCTTGTCAGGATGCGGCTATGATAAGCCGCAATGATGATATGGATAATCTCATTCAGGGAATCGTATCAGATTCCGGAAGATTGCTGTCAGGGGTATATGATATGAAGCAGGACAGTGCCTATATACCAACGGCGGAAGCAAAGAATTTAAAAGGCGGACATGCGGATAAGCAGACACAGCTTGAATTCAATAAGGCCAATATGGTAGAGGATGAATCAAGCCAGACATATGAAGTTTCGGATGACGGATTCAGTCAGTATAAGATCATGAGCTATGCAACAGCAGCAACTATGGCGAGGCAAAATGAGTATAATCCTATCACTAAGAGTGAAACAAGTAAAAAAGGGCACATATATGCGAGTCAGAAGGATGGTCAGGCAATCGGTTATGTGAATACACCGAATGCGTCCAGTATTAATGCGTATCTTCGGGGAGAAACACCGGAGCAGATTGAAGGGAATATTCAAAGATTTAATCCGGGTTTTCGATTAAAAGATAATTGGGAAAGCGGGATAAAAGAAACCATTCAGAGCATGGATAAAGCAGCTGAACAGAATCAGCTCGATGACAATTATAAATTCTATCGGATGCTTCGGGCAGAATATGTATCTTCAGCTTTAGGACTGGGAGATTATATTGTCAATGGAACAGAGATACGTCCGGATGTCGTCCTCGCAATCCAGAAAAAGGCAGGAACCGTAATAGAAGATAAGAGTTATATGTCGGTTGGATTTAATGCAGATGTCCAATTTGCGGGCTCTCCGATCATGCTTACGCTGTTATGTGATAAGGGAACGAGGGTATTTGTGACAGAGAATCTGCCGGAGTCTGAATTGATACTGGGACGAAATACAAGCTACATGATCGTAGGGGCACGCTGGTATGGTAATAAGAGGAAAAATGTACCGGTAAGTGCCAGGAATGGAATGCAGAGGTATTCGGGACTGGAAATATTTGCAAAGGTGCTGGGAAATGGCGAAGAACCGGAGGAACTGGAACGATATGGTACGATCAGAGATGAGCTGAAAACATCCGGAAAATTGGGCGGAAAAGAAAACAGCTTAGGATTTCAGCAGTTTCTGGGAACACTGGACAATGTGGAAAATGCTTTAGATGCATCGGTTGACCCGGACAACTATGAGGCGGAATATGCGAAAATATCAAAGGCATATCAGCAGATAGTTGCAAAGGGACAGGATTATTTAAGTACACATAAGATGACATTCTCCATGCAGGGAAAAAGCAGAAAAGCAAAGGTGCAGGAAGCAATTATGCTCTGCACACGTGATTATAATATTCTTCAGACCAGAGGAATGGATATCCTTGCGGGTAATACAAGGAAGACATGGAGAATGCTTCTTCATACATATAATGGGAAGGCTATATCGGATAGTCCGGTAACAAAGGAAGCGGTCCAGGCGACGTTGGAAGAATTGAGTGATGTGATCGCAGGGGATGACCGGATTATGTCCGCAGAGCAGTTTGAAGCTTATATTAAGCGGGCAAACGGAACGGATGATATACCGTCAGATATCGACGAGCTGTTGATGTTTATGAAAGCATATGAACGGAATACGGCTGCCCATCAGGCAGATGCGGCGAGAAATAATGTACTTGGAATTAAGTCCGTACAATTGCTGGGTGAGAAATGCAAGGAGGTCCGAAAGCACTACAACTCACATGGTAATGTATATAAGGCGATTGTGACATTGGAACAGCAGACTGCGCGCAGAATCCGGCAGCTTGCAGCAATCGATGATACACAAGTCATTATGGGCCAGATAGATGGGAGTACAACACAGGATACACATGCAAGGCATGTAACCGCAGCCGGTGAGTTCAGTGAATATGGATATTTGACGAATCAGGAAGCAAAAGGGATGGCGGAGAAAAACAAATACAATCAGGGGGATTATATCCGACAGCTATACGGAAAATATAAGGGTGAATGGTTTGACGGAGAAGGACGGGATTATGGGTATATCCGTACAGATAAATCCTTTAAGATTAACCAGCATTTGCGGGAGAACCACAAACTGAATAAGCCGCAGACAGAAGAAGAAAGACGTCTGCAGACTACCATTCATAATCTGCAGAATGCGTCTCAGATAAATGAGATTCCACGAAAAATCCGTGTGCATAGAATGTTAAATGTCCCTTATTTGGAGTATCAGCTGGGAATATCCGGAGAGTTATTGAACGACCTGGACGGAAATCAGCAGGAAATCATGAGGCAGATTAATAAAAAGTCCGGTACGATTGTCCGGGAGGATGGATTTATGTGTGTGGGTTATAATGTTGATTTTATGTTTTCACAGGCACAGCTCATGCTGACTTTATTATGTGATGCCGGTACGAAATGCATGGCAACGCTTAATTATGGAGAGAGTGAACTGATTTTCGGAAGAGGTACGAAGTATATGATCATTGGTGCCATTGCACATGGAAATGAGCATATGAATGTTCCTATATCAAATATAGAAAATATGGATGATAATGACGTGCTGCAGAATCCGGAATCCGGTGTTTATCAAGGACTTGAGATTATTGTGAAAGTCATTCCGTGATGGGAAGAAGCAAAGCACATAAAAACAGGAAATACCAAGAACCGTACAAGGAGGAATAGGATATGGAAAAGAGTACGATCGATCGTATGACGGATGATGGAAGCAGTGCAGTGGTGATTCATACTCCGCAATGTGTAGATTGCAAATATAATCAGGGGCTCATGAACTGCGAGGCACTGGTAGTGAAACCGACGCAATATATGATGAATCAGGAGACGTGTCCGATGTATGAGAAGGAGAGTTAATGGAACTGAAGTTTGCAAAAATGAATCAGCCGTATCGGGATAACCGGGAAATAATTGAAGATTATAAGGTACTGATATCCACTGTATTGGATGCATATCAAACGGATCCGATACAGTGGAATGCGGATGATCTGTCTGACCATACGAAGGAGTCGCGGGTATTTGCAGAATTACGGGAAGCAACCGGGGAAGTCCTGCAATGGATAGCAGACAGAGAGGCTGTGACGAAGGAAGAGAAAGATCTGCCGCCGTTTCAGACTGTGATGCAGCAGTGTGGGTTGGATGATACAGAACAGCTGATAGTGATATTTCTGCTGATGCCTGAAATATCCGTAAGCAGTAATAAGCTATATAATATGCTTCTGCAGAAGCGGAGAGAGACCTATATAACGGTAGGATTTCTGTATGAGCTGCTTCAATATGTGAAGGAGATTACAGCATATGAGCTGTTAGAATATTTTCAGCCGGATCGCCTGCTTGCAAAGTATTGCATAGAAGCGGGAACGGACCGGGAATTGGTGAATTTCAATACACCGGTTCAGTTAAGAACGAATTTCATACAGTATGCATCCGGTCAGGAAGTAGTTTCAAATGAGCGAAACCATGTATTCTATTATATAAGTGAAGAAAAGAAAATTTATGCTTTTGATGATTATGTGGAGTATTTTGAACGCATGATCCGTTATGGAGAACGCAATGGAGCTGTTGTTATATTAAAGGGTAAGACCTGCAGCGGGCGAAGAAGCTGTCTGTGTAAACTCAGTACTAAGCTTGGCAGGAGATTGTTATATATAGATTATGGCAGGATGTGTCAGGCAGGACAGAAGGGATATCAGCATCTCAGAAGCTTGATCCTTACGGAGCTTAGGATTCAGGAACCGATATTGTATGTCAGTGGAATTGAAAGCACAGCGGAGGATAAAAAACACAGGGTTGCAGACTTTATTTCAGAGCTGTTGGAATATACAAAGGTGGTGTTTACATCCTTTGAACCGAGGGAGCTTGTCGGAATGCGTACTCCTTATATTCTGTTTGATCTGGGAGATGAGAATCTGGTGCGTCGGAAGAAGATATGGGACGGAATGATGTCGGAATATCCGGTAGAAGAACAGGTATCGGCCGTTCATATGGCGTCGAAATATAATCTTGTTGCCGGAGATATCCGCAGAGTATTTGAGATGGCAGATTTCTTCCGAATGATGGAGGATGAAGAACTTATACATAAAGAGTATTTGGAGAAAGCAATTTATGAGACCGGGAGTATTGATTTTCAAGGCCTTGCTACCAGAATCCCGGCAGTGTTTGATTGGACGGATATTGAACTGGAGGATACTGCAGTTCGGACGTTAAAGCTGATATGTGCAAGGATCAGTCTGCAATATCAGGTGGGAGAGGTTGCCGGTCTGAATAAAAAGCTGGCATATGGCAAGGGAGTCAGCATCCTGTTTTACGGAGCACCGGGTACCGGAAAGACCATGTGTGCACAGGTGCTTGCAAAAGAGCTTGGCATGGAGCTGTACCGGGTAGATCTGAGTCAGATGGTCAGCAAATACATTGGAGAGACGGAGAAGAATCTGGCGCGTGTCTTTGATGAAGCCAGAAAGGGCAATACAATCCTGTTCTTTGATGAAGCGGATTCATTATTTTCCAGACGCACGGATGTGACGGATGTGAAAGATAAGTATTCCAATACGGAGGTTTCCTTTCTGCTTCAGAAAATGGAGGAATATTCGGGGATTACGATTTTGGCAACGAATCTGCTGCAGAATTTTGATCCGGCAATTCTCCGGAGATTGACATACAGTATTAGATTTGAGCAGCCGAACCAGCAGACACGTTTGGAGCTGTGGAATAAGATCCTGCCACAGACCGTCCGGTTCTCAGAAGACTTGGATATCGGATATTTTGCGGAGCGGTTTGAACTGTCGGGGAGTAATATCAAGGCGATTTTATACAATGCTGCCTATATGGCCGCTGTGCAGATGCAGGCGGACAATCGGCAGCCGGAAAGCATGATCGAGATACAACCGGTGCATCTGGTAAAGGCGATACAGATGGAGTATGATAAACTTGGCATGTATCTGCAACGGAGTGATCTGGGTGTGTACGGAGAGTGTCTGAATGGATGATAAAGAAGGGAGATAAAGTATGTGTTCTCATGGTGAAGAAGGATTAATAGCAGAAAAACGGAAAGAACAGCAATCGGTACAGACTGTACAAAACATAGCAGAAGAAATGACGTTGCAGGAAGAACGTATGCATGCAGAAGCTGCAGATACGAATCAGATAGAGCAGAAGCCATCATTTCTGTCACGGGTTAATAAGTTTGTTGGAAAGAATGAACCGGCGGATGCTGCGGAGATGAAACAGGCAAAGACTCTGAAGCATTACCATGCAGTAAAGAAGGAAGCTTTTAGCAGGAGGGAAAATGAACGGAGTATAGCCCAGCAGAATCAGGCATTGGAGGAACTGTGTGAGAAACAGCGGAAAATATCCTATGCAACACCGGAGTTCACGGGAATTCTGGATGCTGTAATAAAGTTTCTTCACGCAGAGTCTGATGAGGCACAGCAGAAGACACTGTTGTCTGCAAGAGAGCTGATAAAGACTTATTTGGATACACATGATCCGGATCAGAATGACCGGGAGTATGAGCTGTGGATGCATATTCAGGGATATGATACATATCTGGATTTGAATACGAATGGTTGCCTGGACACGAAGAGGCATATACATAAAACGGGCGAACATGAAAAGAATCCGAAGGCAAGGACATTAACAGTCTGGACGAATGTGGAAAAGCAGAGTTTGTTTCCACATGAACCGAGTATCCATGACATTCAGCAGAGGACTGTTCAGGATTGTTATATGATGTCTTCACTTGCTGCGATCGCGCATTTTACTCCGGAATATATCAAGCAGTCGATGCGGGATAATGGAGACGGCACGGTAACCGTACGTTTTTATGATGAAAAAACGTCAGATGTCTATTACAAAGCGGCAACGATCGAAGAATTGACGAAGGATTATTCAGGGGCAGAGCAGGCAGATAGGGAGAAGATAGACCGAAAACTGTTGTTGAAGCTGTTTTCGGAATTTTCCGTGAATGAACAACTGCAGGAGCAATGGAAAGAAACATGGGAGAAAGGGGCATTGACTGTAGAAGAGAACGGTGAAAGTAAGGCAGCGGAGAAAACCGCGGCGGAAGGAGAGTTAGGGGAAATAGATGACGTTGAATTTCTGGATGATTTCGAGACAGAAATCCAAACGGCAGATGAAAATCCGGTCGTGAAAGGATATGTTTCAAGACTGAAAAATCTACAGAACTCTTTCTCAAGCAGTAACGAGGCATGGCTGAATGAGATGATAGACGCCATATTGAAATCGGAAACGGAAGCCGGCGGTAAGCTGAGGAGTGTGTTGGACAGAATCCACAGCGGCGGCCCGGAGCAGGCGGCAATGATAGCCGGAGAGGCGTTTGAGGAATTTGCAAAACAGATGTGTACAAATGATGCGGCGAATGAAGAACTGCTTGGATTATGGAGAAAGACGAATCGGCAGACATCGGAGCAACGGCTGCGGAATGAAGCGGTATATGTTACGGTAACGAAGGAGGTCGCCCGGTTTGGCGGTGCGGTAGATGCATACGCGGCAGATTCTCTGTGGGTGCAGATGATCGAAAAGGCAGCAGCGGTTCATTATGGCGGAGAAAAAGGATACGAGGGTATCAGTCTTGGCAGGAGCTGCGACTTTTTAAAGCATTTTCTGAACCAGAATTATGAGCCGGGGACGGATAAATACATTATAAATGCACCGATGGAAAGCTTTGAGGTTCATGGAGTTAGAATTACGCAGGAAAAGATAACGGAGCATATTCGGCAGATTCAGAGAAAGAAAAAGTCGGTGGCTGTTAGTGTGGAGGATATGCTGGGACAACTGAATGCCGATAAGGAGTGCCGGGAAATTTTCAGAGATCGTGCGGATATTGAGCTACTGGCATCTGAACTGGTATCGAAGTTTGGCATGGTCCATTCGGCGTTCAGCCATAACTATACGGAACAGGCGATGGCTGTATTTGAGGACTATCAGGAGCGTTTGCAACAGAAGGAATGCATCATTGTAGGATGTACATGGGACAAAGAACAGGCGGCCTGGCTGACGGACAGCGGAATCCGGAACGGACATGCCTATTCTGTTGTTGATTGTTTTGAAGAGGATGGACATAAATTCGTGACTATGCGGGATCCATATGCATTATTTAAGCGTGAATATATAAAAGAAACGGATAAATCCGGAGCAGAGAGCTATCGGATAAAGAATGCAAGCAGCATTGGTCTCTCAAAAAATGATAGTAATGGATTATTCAATATGGAACTGAATGATTATCTTATGACCTTTCATGAGTATACTGCACGTAAAGTACATTGAGGCGGAAGGAGCGGGTGATAGAAATGATAAAAATCAGGGAAATTCAGACAATATCTGAAGAGGAAGTACCGTGGCTTGCACCTTCCTACATAAATTCGGATTGCCGGTGCCTGGGGGCATTTGAGGATGCCTGTGCCGGGATCATATTATATGAAATCAAGGAACGGATTTTATATATCCGCTATGTGTATGTCAGAGAAGAATTACGGGGACAGGGAATCGGAGGAATGCTTTTTCAAGAGCTGCAGGAGCTGGCACAGCGGGAGGCACCGGAGGGAATGATTGTTTCGGGTGTGATCCCGCGGGAACAGCAGTCAGCTATGGTACGGTTTTTCATGCAATATGGGTTCATGGTTCCGGAAAACGGAGAATCAATTGCGACGGTTTCAACCGAAGAATGGAGAGATTCTTATCTGGCAGAAATACCGGTTCGGGAGAAAGAAAGCTCGGCTCATATTTACAGTATGACAGAGCTTCCGCACGAAGTGGAATATGATTACAGGAACCGGGTACGGTCTGCCGTACTGCCCTGCTGCCGGGTCGAGAATGTTAAGGGAACTTTGCTGTCGGAATATTCGCTTGTATATGAGTATCAGGGAAAAATCGGAGCTTATATTCTGATGACGGATGTAGATGGAATCCTGTACTTAAATTCTGTATATATCAGCGAGAAAAATGCTGTATTTTTTGTCCCGCTTTTAAAACATTGTTTTATGTGCATGGAAAAGCAGGGCTATCCATATAAAACAATGAAAATAACTATGTTCAGTGATGAGAGCAGATGGCTCTTCCAAAGACTGGTTCACGGCATGAAAGCAGAGATAGAAAATCAGATTACGATGTGCAGGCTCGGATAGAAAGGGAGCAGCACAAAACAAAGGGAAAAGGAAAGTAGAAAGGAAGGGTAAAGATATGGATACAGGTAATCCGGGAGGAGAAGCATTCATTCATGCAGGTCCAATGCATAAAAATGCAGACTTACAACAGGCAAAGCAGGAAGAGGTACAGGGATTCCAGCGCCAGACGTTTTTTATAGAGCATCCTGCACTCAGTGAAAAGGAACTGGATCAGTTCCGGTGGGAACAGGAAGAAGTGGTAGGGGCTTTTTTGTCTGAATATGAAGCACGGGTAATCAAAGGAGCGACGAGTTCTGCGCCGGAGGAGCAGCTGCGCGTGATGCCAAAGCAGGAGACGGTATTGCCGATGCAGGAGGAGCCGGACGAGAAGACTTTAAAGAAAAAGCAAAAGCAACGGGAACAAAAGATAAATGCCGGAAAGAAGAAAGGAATATTAGCTGCAAGCGAGTATTCATTGGATATGCAGAAGAAATATTCCGCATATATGCAAAAGAAGGAAGCAGCCGGGGATAGACAGGAGAAAGACCTTGAATTCCTGAAGAAATGTGTGAGCTGTTTTGAAGTGACCCCGGCAATCGGAGATCCGGTTTATGTAGGAGAGAATCCGGCAGAAGCACAGGAGTATATGGATAATCTGAAAGAAGCAATCGACTATTTTACATTGCGGAACCCGGAGCTGTTAAGTAAAATGACAATAACTTTTCAGCAGAAGGTAGGCAGTGCGATGAAATCCTATCCGGTGCTGGAGGCGGCTTATGATAATGCCCTGATGAAGAACGGCCTGAAGCGGAATGGACAGCAGCTGGTTCCGATTGACGGGAATGATTTATTGAGGCTGCGTTTGGATGAAGAGGTTCGGCAGAGTCTTGTGGAGCAGGGAAAGAAGAATAAAGAAGAGTTAGACGCTGTTGTTGCGGAAGAGGTTGAACAATATTCCAAAAAAAAGCTGGCAGAAGTGCAGGTATTGAAGCAGCAAGTACGGGATGAATACAAAGCAAAGAAAGGTACTTCGTTTATTAAAACGGATCGAATCGCGAATCCTTATCATTTTGATGGATTAGATATCTTTGCGACAATGCTGGAGGCACATCCGGAAGAATATGCAGCGAATAAGGAGGTATTGGATTCCATCATGGTATATTTGCGGAACATCATGGAAACCATACCGATATATGATTCAGATTTTTCACTGACCAGTGAAATGCCGGTGGATATAGAACCGGAGGTGGCAGAAGCAATGCATATCCGGCAGGAAGACACGGATGTTAAAAAAGATAATCTGCAGACTACCATTACCATGCTGGAAATGTCACTGAAACATATTCTCGAAGGAAAGCCGATTTATGACAAAATGGCAGAGTTCCTGTATCAGTTCGGATATGCCAGTCAGGAATACCTGGATGCACAGAAAAAGGCAGTTGATGATGCAAAAATGTATGGAGATGCATATAAGAAGAAGACCGAAATCTGGAAAAAACTGATTGGCGATGAGAGCGAAGAGGTTAGGAAGGCGCTGGAAGGCGACAGCAGAGCCTTTATGCTGATGCAGATAGAGGATACAGAAGAGGCACATCGCTATAATCAGGAAATTCTTGATGCCAAGAAGTATACGCTGGAGGCTGCGGATAAGACGAAGACGCAGGCAGAGAGAGAAGAAGCACAGTCGGAAATCGTGCGGATATATAAACCGAAATTTCAGGCATTATATAATGAAACCATGAATATGGAACTGGAAAGTCTACAGAATATGGATCCTCAGGAAATTATAAACAGGCAGGGGGAGTTCCTGCGAATAGGGATGGAAAATATGCATTTGTGTGACTGCTGTAAACAGATAGATCCGGTTACAGGAAAGTCCATTAAAGAATTGGTATTTCCATCACATGAACTGGAGAAAATCTATACCAGTAAGATTATTCTGATTCAAAATTATATGGTTATGGGCAGGATGCTGAGCATGATGGAGGCTTATAAGAAAGATGTTCTGACGTCGGATATGCTGGCGAATGAGACAGAAATGCAGAAGCTGGATTCTATGAGGCTTACAGGAAAAGAAAGTGACAGGATTCTGGAATTTGCAAAGCATTCCTATAAGTCGGCAGAAAGTGCGGTTAAATTGGGTTGGAAATTGCTGAATGATGCATACATAAAGCGCGGAATGAAATTTTATACAGGAGAGAAAACGGAACCGAGTGAAAAGCATACACCGAGGCGCATAGAGGATAAGATTTCAGAGGCAGTGGAAAAGGTGAAAAAAACCATGAGCGGTACCTCAGAAAAAGAGGTCAGAGCTGCTTACTATAAGCTGGTACAGATGGGCAGACAGGAGGAAGCAGACCTGATAGAAGTGGAGTATGGACTGACAAACAACAACTACCATCTGGCGGGTGAGAAGAAAGAAATTAATGAAGCCTTGTTCCGCAGCTTTGGCTGGGCAGAGAGTACAAAGGGACTGAAAGATATGCCGGAAGAAGAGTTCGAGGCGATTGTTAAACTATTAGCTGCAGGACATCTTAAGCTGAGCAGGGAACAAATGGAAGAGGCGGATATTACCGAACAGGCAGCTATGGAGGATATGGAGACGCAGGCAGACCTGCAGGCAAAGAATAAGGAAGGTCTTCGCAGACTGCTGCATGCAATGGCACCGCATTTGGATTATCTTGAAAAAAAATATGGATATGAAATTCCGCAGTATGAGTATGTAATGGCACATATGGAAGAATTCCATGATGACTTTATTTTCTGCCAGGTAACGGAGAATATAGTGACACATTTTGATGTGCTTGACAGCAATAATCCGGAGGAGATGAGGCTGATACACCAGATACATTTCTATAACATAGTTGGTATAAAGGCAGTCTCGTTGTTTTCACAGGGTATGCTGAACGATGAGGCCGGAGGCAACAGACTGGAGAGAATAAGGAATTGCAGAGATACAGCCGAAATAGCAGAATCACTGGATTACTTGAAGGCTCATCCAAAGACTGCAGCTGCCGGAGAGTAGGAGGAAGACATGATGGATATAATAAAGATATCAGTAAGCGATATTGCTTTATATGTGAAATATATTCCACGCAGTATCCAGCAGGAATACATCTTTAATGAGCAGATACTTCTGATGGGAGTTTTACAAATGGATATTCCGAGTGGTGTTGTTGTACTGGAACGCTCCGGAAATGCAGTATCAATGGTATATATGAATCTTGCGGATACAGTAAAGGACACAGAATACGAAGATGCGGTATTTCTTGAAGTATTGACGTATGTACGAGAGGAAGGGTATCAGAAATTCGCGGTTGAATATCAGAGGTCACTAAGACCGAGGCTTCATGAGATATGTGAGGCACTTGCATTTGACTTTGAGGATCTGCAGAGCGGATATTTCAGGTTCCGGCTTAGGGATCTAAAGAATGATATCCTTAAGAAAGGCAGCTATGGAAATGTAAAAGCGTTAAAGGATGTGAAACAGCATACGATTGATGCTATAGCGGCAAAAGCACGGGATACATATGAATTATATGTGGATACTCCGATCTATGCGACGGATTATGATGCAGACTGCAGCTGTCTGTATATGGATAAAAATATACCGAAGGGAATTCTGCTTGTGAAGCAGAGTGATTCGGAAATCGGAGTATCCATGCTGTACTCGGATGGCACTGCGATGATGGCACCGTTAGAAATGCTTCAATACATGACGGACAGAATATATCAGAAATATCCGGAAGAGATGTATTGCTCTGTGACTGCACTGGATGACAGAATGGCTGCATTTGTTAAGAAACTGACCGGATTAGAGGCAGAATATCGTACGAGGGCAGTCTTACAGCTGAAGAATGCTTAAATACTTTGGTTATAATTGTGTAAAAAGTGAGCAAATTTAATGAAAAATATACAAATAAAAGATAAAAAAAGGGCTTTTAATAAAAGTATAATTCTATTTTTTTTTACCAGAAAACAGTAATTTTGCAGAAAAAGGCGAAAAAAACAGATGAAAATTTGTGATTTTGCATAAAAAAAGATTTTCAAATAGAGTAATAAGTGTTATAATAAATCTATCATGCGTAAAGGGGTGACGACATATGATTAAGAAGGAAATGATAGCGATGCTTCTGGCAGGCGGTCAGGGCAGCCGGCTGGGTGTTTTGACCTCAAAGTTAGCCAAGCCTGCAGTTGCTTTCGGTGGTAAGTACAAGATTATCGATTTTCCGCTTAGTAACTGTATTAATTCAGGTGTGGATACTGTCGGTGTACTTACACAGTACCGTCCGCTCAGACTTAATCAGCATATTGGAATAGGTATGTCATGGGATTTGGATCGTAATATCGGTGGTGTTACCGTATTGCCGCCATATGAGAAGAGTACAGATAGCTCCTGGTATACAGGAACAGCCAATGCGATTTATCAGAATCTGGAGTTTATGGAGTATTATAATCCGGATTATGTACTGATACTTTCCGGTGACCATATTTATAAGATGGATTATGAGGTAATGCTGGATTACCATAAGGCCAGCAAGGCAGCAGTTACATTGGCAACTTATGAGGTGCCGATGGAGGAGGCCAGCCGGTTTGGCGTGGTTATTACAGATGACGAGGGATGCATTCAGGAGTTTGAAGAGAAGCCGGAGCATCCGCGTAGCAATAAAGCATCCATGGGTATTTACATCTTTAACTGGAAGGTATTGAAGAATGCACTTCAGGTTATGAAAGATGTTCCGTCATGTGACTTTGGTAAGCATATTATTCCTTACTGCCATGAGCAGGGCGAGAGAATCTGTGCATATGACTTCAAGGGCTACTGGAAGGATGTAGGAACTCTTGGTTCATATTGGGAAGCTAATATGGAACTGGTAGATATTATTCCGGAGTTTAACTTATATGAAGAATTCTGGAGAATCTACACCAAGAGTGATGCATTACCACCGCAGTACATAGCAGATTCTGCAAAGGTAGGAAAGTGTATTATCGGAGAAGGTACCGAGGTTTACGGCGAAGTAGAACATTCGGTTATCGGCTCTGCAGTTACGATCGGGGAAGGTGCAGTTGTCAGGGACTCCATTATCATGAATGGAGCTGTGATTGGTAAGAACTGTGTGATCGATAAAGCTATTATTGCTGAAAATACCGTGATCGGAGACGGAGCGGTTCTTGGTGTCGGCGAGTACGCACCGAGCGAGTACAATCCGAAGGTATATGCATTTGACCTTGTTACCATTGGTGAGAAATCAGTGATTCCGCCAAACGTTAAGATTGGAAAGAATACGGCGATTTTCGGAGAAACAGTGCCGGAAGATTATCCGAATGGCGAGCTGAAGAGTGGCGGAAGTTTGATAAAGGTAGGTGATTTGGCATGAGAGCAATCGGTATCATTTTAGCAGGTGGTAACAGCAACCGTATGGGCGGTTTATCTGCAAAGAGAGCAGTCGCAGCTATGCCTATGGCAGGAAGCTATCGAAGTATTGACTTCTCTCTGAGTAATATGACGAATTCGCATATTCAGAAGGTTGCGGTTTTTACACAGTATAATTCGCGTTCATTAAATGAACACCTGAATTCCTCCAAATGGTGGGATTTTGGAAGAAAACAGGGTGGCCTGTATGTATTTACGCCAACAATTACAACCACAAATAGCTATTGGTACAAGGGTACTGCAGATGCACTGTACCAGAACATCAGCTTTTTAAAGAACAGCCATGAACCATATGTAGTAATTGCTTCCGGTGATGGTATTTATAAGCTGGATTACAATAAGGTTCTGGAAGAGCATATTGCGACCGGTGCTGATATCAGTATCGTATGTAAAGAGATCCATCCGGAAGAGGATGACATCAGTCGTTTTGGTGTTGTGACCCTGAATAATGACGGATGGGTAACAAACTTTGAAGAGAAACCGCTGGTAGCACAGAGCAATCTGGCCTCTATCGGTGTCTATGTAATCAGAAGAAGACAGTTGATCGAGCTTCTGGAGAGTTGTGCGAAGGAAGGACGGACAGATTTCGTTAAGGATATTCTGATTCGTTATAAAGATGTTAAGAAGATTCACGGTTATAAGATGGAGTCATTCTGGAGCAACATTGGAAGTGTTGAGTCATATTATAAGACCAATATGAAGTTCCTGGATAAGGATACACGTGATTATTTCTTCCGTACACATCCGGATGTATATACGAAGGTAGAAGATCTTCCGCCTGCAAAATATAATGGTGATGCAGTTGTGAAGAACAGTCTGGTTGCCAGTGGCTGTATCATCAATGGTACGATCGAGAATTCTGTACTGTTTAAGAAGGTATACGTTGGAAATAATTGTGTCATTAAGAATTCCATTATTCTGAATGATGTACATATTGGGGATAATTCATATATTGAGAATTGTATTGTTGAGAGCAGAGACACCTTACGGGCGAATACAGAGTATATCGGTGAGCCGGATAAGATTAAGGTAGTAGTTGAAAATAACTTCAGGTATACACTGTAGGCATTTTCGGTACGGGGACTAGGTTACATAGGGGGTTATCAGATGAAGATTACGGACGTACGAGTACGCAAAGTAGCAAAAGAAGGTAAGATGAAGGCAGTGGTATCGATTACGATTGATGATGAGTTCGTTGTACATGATATCAAGGTCATCGAAGGTGAAAAGGGACTGTTTATTGCAATGCCGAGCCGGAAGGCTGTGGATGGAGAATATCGGGATATTGCGCATCCGATTAATTCTGCAACCAGAGATCATATTCAGAAGCTGATTCTGGATGCCTATGAGAAAGCATTAGAAGAAACAGACGAATTGTAAACTTCATGAAAAAGAGTCATGCAGCTATATGGGTAGCTGCATGGCTCTTTTTGTATGTGTCGAAGAAAAGGAAAGTATTTAATAATATTAAATAAAATGAAAAATCTTGCAGAATAAATGTGTGTGGTTCATAATAGAATGTAGACTGCAATTTGATGCATACGAAGAGAAAACAGGAGGAGCTTATAAAATGCCCAAGTTTAGTGTAAAAAAGCCATATACCGTTCTGGTGGGAGTAATAGCGTTGCTGGTATTTGGCTTTGTAACATTCAGTAAGTTATCTACGGATCTGCTTCCGGAGATGGAGCTGCCATATGTAGTAGTAGTCACAACCTATCCCGGTGCAGCACCGGAACGTGTGGAGAGTCAGGTGACGGAGGTGCTGGAATCATCCCTGGGAACGGTGAATGGTGTAGAGAACCTGACCAGTACATCCAGTGAGAATTACAGTATGCTGACACTGGAGTTTTCAGAGGGGACCAATATGGACAGTGCCATGATAAATCTGTCAACGGCACTTGATCAGGTGACTCTACCGGATAAATGCGGCAAACCAATGCTGTTGGAAGTATCTATGGATATGATGCCAACGATGGAGGTTACGGTTGACTATGATGATATGGACATTTATGAGCTGAGTGAGTTTGCAGAGAATACCTTGATCCCATATCTGGAAAGACAGACCGGTGTTGCCAGTGTTACCGGTATGGGTCTGGTAGACGAGATGGTAGAGGTTCGGCTGGATAAAGAGAAGATAGATGATTTAAATGATCGGCTGGCGGCACATGTCGATGATTCACTGGCGGAAGCAAAGGATAAATTAGACAGTGCCGGTACAGAGTTGGCCAGCGCCCAGAGTAAATTAGATGAAGGTAAGAAGACCTTAGAGGATCAGCAGAACAGTACATCTTCAGAGCTGGCAAAGGGTAGCCAGATGTTGGATGAGGCAATGGCGACCAGAGCTGCCTACAGTGCACAGCTGACCAGCCTTCAGGCAAGCAAGGCAGCATTACAGGCTGAGCAGAAGGCATATGAGGATGCGAAGATTGAGGAAACCTATGCACAGCTGAACACTATGTTTGACGGAATCCACACAGTGGCGGAAAGCATGGGAAAGGGCGATACCGTTCCGACCGATATTGTGGATGCTTATACACATCCGGAGAAGCTGCAGGCATTTGTTCAGATGCTGGAGCAGTTGAAGGCTATGCAGGGTATGCCGGGTGTCCCGGAGATAACTGATGCACAGATCGAGCAGATGAAGGGCTTGACCGCAGATAGTCTGAAACAGATCGATACTGCGCATAAGCGGATACCGGAGATTGCAGAAGCACTGAATAATCTGGAGATTGAGATTGCAGCCGCACAGGCGATTCTGGATAATGTAAATGCACAGACACAGCAGGCAGCAGACAGCTATGCAGCAATGGAAGAAGGAAAGATCTCTGCGGCAGCAGGATTCGGTGCGGCAAGTGCAGAACTTTCGGCAGCACAGAAAGCTCTGGATGATGGAAAGGCTGAATTGGAAAGCTCCAAAGAGTCTTATGAGTCAGCGAAAGAAACGGCATTGAAAAATGCCAATCTGGACTCTTTATTAAGTCTGGATACATTATCAAACCTGATTTCTGCACAGAACTTCTCAATGCCGGCCGGATATATTTATGAAGGAGATGCACAGTATCTGTTAAGAGTCGGAGATGAATTCGCAGATATGGATGAACTCCAGAACACATTGCTCTGCGATGTGGATGGAATCGGAGAGATTCGTCTGAAAGATGTAGCGGCGATCACGATGATTGATAATTCAGCAGATAGTTATGCCAAGGTAAATGGAAACGAAGCAATTATCCTGGCGATTTATAAAGCAAGTACAGCCGGAACGGCCAGCGTATCTGACCGATGCAATGAGGCAATTACGGATATGACCGATGAGTATCCGGGATTACATATCCTGAACCTGATGGATCAGGGAGAGTATATTGATATGATCATTAAATCCGTACTTTCCAACCTGGTTGTGGGTGCAATCCTGGCAATCATCATTCTGGCAATTTTCTTAAAGGATGCAAAGCCAACAATCGTAGTCGCGTTCAGTATTCCGCTGAGTGTATTGTTTGCTATGGTACTGATGTATTTCAGCGGCATGACGATGAATATCATATCCCTTTCCGGTCTGGCACTCGGCGTCGGTATGCTGGTAGATAACTCCATTGTTGTAATTGAGAACATCTACCGATTGAGAAATAAGGGAATCCCATCTGCCCGGGCGGCAGTCATGGGAGCCAATCAGGTAGCGGGTGCGATCATTGCGTCTACCCTGACGACGATCTGTGTATTCCTTCCGATGGTGTTTGCAACCGGAATTGCGAAGCAGCTCCTGCCGGATATGGCATGGACGATCGCATTCAGTCTGGTTGCCAGTCTGATCGTGGCATTGACTGTGGTACCGAGTATGAGTGCGACAGTTCTGAAGAATACAAAGACCAAATCCCATCGGTGGTTTGATGCTGTGATTCGCGGATATGAGAAAGCACTTCGTTTCTGCCTGAAGCGGAAATGGCTGCCAATCGCTCTGGCGGTGATATTGCTGGCCGGTAGTGTGTTCCAGGCATTCCGGACCGGACTGGTGTTGATCCCTTCCATGGGAAGTAATCAGATGTCGATTTCTATCACGACAGATCCGGATAATTCCGATCAGGAGAATTATGCACTTGCAGATGAGGCAATGGAGCGCCTCATGGCAATCGACGGTGTAGAGACAGTCGGAGCAATGACCCAGAGCTCTATGAGCATTGCCAGCACCTCCGATGCAACGAATAGTTTCTATTTCTATATTCTGGTGTCCGATAAGGCGGCAAAGAACAATGCTGCAGTCGGAAAGCAGATGGAGGATGCACTTGCGGATATGGATCTGCAGGATGTAAATGTATCCCTGTCCAACATGGATATGTCCAGTCTGATGGGCAGCGGTATGCAGGTGGATATCTATGGCTCTGATCTGGATACTATGCTGCAGGTATCCGAGGATGTGAAAGGCATTCTGGAAGAAGTCGGCGGCATGGAGGATATTTCCAATGGGCAGGAAGAGGGAGATAGCCAGTTGAAGATTCTGGTGGATAAAGATAAGGCAATGAAATATAATCTGACAGTGGCACAGATTTATGCAGAGATTGCCGGTTCCCTGACCACCGAGAATACAGCAACCACGCTGACAATGGATGGAAAAGATTATAGCGTGATTGTGGTTGATGAGACCGATAAGGTTAATAAGTCCAATGTGATGGATTATGCATTTGAGGTAAACACAACGGATGAGGATGGCAGTCAGACAACCGAGGAGCATACGCTCAGCGAGTTTGCAAGTCTGGAGGAAAGCAAGAGTGTTGCATCGATCGGCCGTGAGAATCAGACACGGTATCTGAGTGTTACCGCAGCAACGATGGATGGATATAATACGACGCTTCTGGCAAGACAGGTACAGGATAAGCTAGATCAGTATCAGGCTCCGGATGGCATTACGATTAAGATCGGTGGCGAAAGTGAATCCGTGAATGATGCGTTAAAGGATATGCTTCTGATGATCCTGCTGGCAATCGTGCTGATCTATCTGGTTATGGTGGCACAGTTCCAGAATCTGGTATCTCCGTTTATCGTGCTGTTGACAATACCGCTTGCATTTACGGGAGGCTTTCTGGCATTGCTGATCAGCAGGGAAGAAATCTCACTGATTTGCCTGATGGGCTTCCTGGTGTTGTCCGGTGTCATTGTAAATAATGGTATTGTGTTTGTGGATTATGTAAATCAGCTTCGAATCGGCGGTATGGAGAAGCGGGAAGCACTGGTTGAAACCGGTAAGACCCGTATGAGACCAATCCTGATGACTGCATTGACAACCATCCTTGCAATGTCTACCATGGCATTCAGTACCGATATGGCATCCCAGATGGGCAAGGGTATGTCAATCGTAGTCATCGGCGGTTTGACCTATGGTACATTAATGACATTGTTTATTGTTCCGGTATTTTATGATATTATTTACCGGAAGAAAGAAATGAAGGCCGTAGATATCGGAGACGAGGAAACTCTGAAAGCAGACGAGGCTGCAATGGCAGAGGGAATCGGTGATGTGGATGTAGAAGAAGCATCAGAAAATCCGGCAACAGAAAGCAATGGAGAGGATAGACATGAGTAAGTTAAAAGCAGTGATATTAGCAGCAGGAAAAGGCACCCGTATGAAATCGGATCTGCCAAAGGTGCTGCATGAAATCAACGGAAAGCCAATGGTAGAATACGTAATAGAAGCGGCAAGAGCGGCAGGCGCAGAAGAAATCTGTCTGGTGGTTGGCCATAAGGCAGAGCTGGTGAAGGAACGAGTTGGGGATGGCGTTACCTATGTGCTGCAGGAGCAACAGCTGGGTACCGGTCATGCAGTGAAATGTGCCATGGACTTTATCGGTACGGAGGGCGATACCATGATCCTGTGTGGAGACACGCCGATCATTACCGGTAAGACACTGGATGAACTGATCGCCTATCACCGGTTATATGATCTAAAGGTAACGGTGCTGTCAACGATTCTGGAGGATGCGACCGGATACGGAAGAATCGTGCGGGATGCAGAAGGGAATTTTCTGCGAATTGTGGAGCAGAAGGATGCCACACCGGAGGAGCAGGCAATCCGGGAGATCAATTCCGGCATGTATGTATTTCAGTCTGCGGCACTTTCAGACAGCCTGACGAAGCTGAAGAATGACAATGCACAGAAGGAATACTATCTGACAGATACGATAGAGATCATTAACCGGGAGAACCGGACCGGCGGCATTGTTGTGGGAGCAATGGCTACGGAGAATGCGGATGAAACCCGTGGAGTGAATACAACGGAACAGCTGGCAGAGGCAGCAGAGATTATAAATCACCGGTAGGCCGGGAAAAGGAGGCATGAAAATGCCTCCCTTGTAATTTATCAAAAGCTGTGGTACATTTAACTGATGTAGGAAAACAGATGTAGCATATAGATTAGAGACAGGATGATTCAGAAGGAGAACCCCGATATGAAGATCATTGCAGGACTTGGAAATCCGACGAAGGAATACGAAGGAACGAGACATAATATTGGATTTTCGGTGATAGACAAGCTGGCTGATAAATATAATATAAGTATGAACGAGAAGAAGCACAAGGCAATCTGTGGGAAAGGAATGATCGAGGGCGAAAAGGTAATCCTCTTAAAGCCACAGACCTATATGAACCTGAGTGGAGAAAGTGTTGTCGATGCAGTGAATTTCTATAAGGTAGATCCGGAAGAGGATGTGATCATCATTTATGATGATATTGATCTGGATGTAGGCAAGCTGCGAATCCGGGCAAAGGGCAGTGCCGGTGGACATAACGGGATGAAGAATATTATTGCACATCTTGGAACACAGGTCTTTCCGAGGATTCGGGTCGGAGTCGGTGCGAAGCCGAAGGACTGGGATCTGGCGGATTATGTCCTGGGACGGTTCCCGAAAGAAGAGCTGCCGGAGATCGAGGCAGGACGGGAAACTGCCTGTGAAGCGGTGAAGATCATAGTTTCACAGGGAGTGGAAGCAGCAATGAATCGAATAAATGGAAGGTAATCAAAATGAAAGCAATGACAGAGCCTGTTAGGGAGAGCAAGTCTTATCAGGCAATCTTGCAGGCGATGAACCGAAAAGGCTTTACAGCGGTATCTGGTTTGACAGATACCGCCTTTAGTTGTGCCATTCATTGTCTGGGGGCAGACAAAAAATATCGGCTGATCATCACATATGGAGAGCAGCGGGCAAAACAGCTGGAAGAGAACTACCGCTTTTTTGACCGGAACGTGTATGTATATCCGGCTAAGGATGTGCTGTTCTATAGTGCGGATGTACATGGAAATGCAATCGTCAGACAGCGGATCGAGATCCTGAAACGGATCGTAGAAGAGGAAGCTTCTACGATCATTTTCCCGGTGGAAGCTCTGATGGAACGGGTTCCGGGACCGGAGCATTTAAAGAAGAACCGGCATCTGATCCGGGTGGGAGACACGGTAGATGTGCAGGCGTTCAGCCAGATCATGACGGCATTCGGTTATGAGAAACGGGATGCGGTAGAGGAGCCGGGACAGTATGCAGTCCGTGGCGGCATTCTGGATGTTTATCCGCTGACAGAGGATTGTCCGTATCGGATAGAGTTATGGGGCGATGAGGTGGATTCCCTGCGGAGCTTTGACGTGGAGAGCCAGCGCTCGATTGAAGAAGTGAAAGAGCTTCTGATCTATCCGGCAACAGAGATCGTACTGAGTGACAGCCGGATCGCGGCAGGTCTGAAGAAGATTGAGACAGAGCATAAGAAATGCGCCAAGGCATTGAAGGAGGCGTTTCAGACAGAGGCATATGCCAGATTGAACCGGACGATCGCTTCACTTCGGGAGGAGTTAACAGAGCTGCATGAAGCAGTGGGTATTGACAGTTATCTGCCTTATTTCTACAGCAATCTGGTGTCGATTCTGGATTATTTTCCGGAGGACACCTGTGTATTTATAGACGAACCGAAGCGGATCGAAGAGAGTGCGGATGCATATCAGCTGGAGTTTCAGGAAAATATGAAGACCAGACTGGAGGGCGGTTATATTCTTCCGGGGCAGATGGAACTGCTTTTAAATATGGAGGATGTCCGGCATCGGCTGGAGAACCGGTCGGCAGTCCTAAATACCGCATTGATGCAGAATCTGGAAGAGAAATGGGGAAAGATTCCGACGATCCGGTGGGAATCAAAGCAGGTACAGTCCTATGACAATCATTTCGAGCTTCTGGTGAAGAATGTACAGGCGTGGAAAAAGAAGAAATACCGGATAATCATTCTCTGTTCTTCCGGCACCAGAGCACAGAGGATCGCGGCAGAGTTTGATGACTATGAGCTCTCGGCATTCTACAGTGAAACACTGGATCGGGAGCTTCAGCCCGGAGAAGTCATGGTGGCAGCCGGTAGACTGAATAAGGGATTTGAATTCCCGGACGAGAAGCTGGCAGTCGTAAGTGAAGGTGATATTTTCCAGACCGGAGAGCGGAGCCGCAGGAAGCGGATGAAGCCACAGTACAGCGGAGAGAAGATTAACAGCTTTGCGGATATTTCCGTGGGTGATTATGTGGTTCATGAGAATCATGGAATCGGTATCTATCGTGGAATTGAGAAGATAGAGGTTGATAAGGTCGCAAAGGACTATATCACGATTGAGTATAAGGATAACAGTAAATTATATATTCTGGCATCCCAGCTGGATCTGATCCAGAAATATTCCGGCAAGGATGGGGCCCGACCGAAGATCGATAAGCTGGGCGGTACGGCATGGCAGGCGACGAAGACCCGGGTAAAAGGACATGTGGCAGGCATTGCGAAAGAACTGGTGAATCTCTATGCGGTACGGCAGGAGAAAGAAGGCTTTGCATATTCTCCGGATACCGTATGGCAGAAAGAGTTTGAGGAAGCATTTCCTTATGAAGAGACCGATGATCAGCTGCGGGCGATCGCTGAGACGAAGGAGGACATGGAGAGTCATCGTATCATGGACCGGTTGATCTGCGGGGATGTCGGGTATGGTAAAACCGAGGTCGCGATCCGGGCGGCATTCAAGGCAGTGCAGGATGGCAAGCAGGTAGCATATCTGGTTCCGACTACGATTCTGGCGCAGCAGCATTTCGCAACATTTCTGGAACGGATGCGGAATTATCCGGTGACCGTTAAGATGATGTCCCGATTCTGTACACCGACCGAGCAGAAGAAGATCATCAGCGGATTGAAGGACGGTTCGGTGGACATTGTGATCGGAACACACCGGCTATTATCCAAGGATCTGGTATATAAGAACCTTGGATTGCTGGTCATTGATGAGGAACAGCGATTTGGTGTTGCTCATAAGGAGAAGATTAAGCAGATCAAGAAGGATGTGGATGTGCTGACCCTGACGGCGACTCCGATTCCGAGAACGCTCCACATGAGTCTGATCGGAATCCGCAGTATGAGTATTCTGGAGGAACCGCCGGTAGACCGGCAGGCGATTCAGACCTACGTGCTCGAATATAATCCGGAGCTGGTGCGGGAGGCGATCAACCGGGAGCTGGCGCGAGGCGGTCAGGTATATTATGTGTATAACCGGGTGAATGATATTGATCTGGTAACGGCGAAGCTGCAGGAGCTGTTGCCGGAGGCCAGAATCGCTTATGCACACGGTCAGATGAAGGAACGGGAGCTGGAAACGATCATGTACCGGTTCATTAACGGGGAGATCGATGTACTGGTTACAACGACCATTATTGAAACCGGTCTGGATATTTCCAATGTAAATACCATGATCATTCAGGATGCTGAGAATTTCGGCCTGTCGCAGCTTTATCAGCTGCGGGGACGAGTGGGGCGGTCTAACCGCCGGGCTTCTGCATTTCTGATGTATCGGAAGGATAAGATGCTGAAGGAGACCGCGGAGAAACGGTTACAGGCTATCCGGGAGTTTACGGATCTGGGTTCCGGCTATCGGATCGCATTGCGGGATCTGGAAATCCGGGGAGCCGGAAATCTTCTGGGTGAAGACCAGTCCGGGCATATGGAGGCTGTGGGATATGATCTGTATTGCAAGATGTTGAATGACGCTATCCGGGAGCAGAAGGGTGAAGTGGTAGAGGAGACCTTTGAGACCACGATCGATCTGCCGATCGATGCCTATATTCCGGCTACTTATGTGAAGAATGAGTTTACCAAGCTGGAATTATATAAGCGGATTGCAGGTATTGCCGGTCAGGAAGCATTGGAGGATATGCAGGATGAGCTGACGGATCGGTTCGGTGAGCCACCGGTGGCAGTTATGAATCTGCTTCAGATCGCATTGCTGAAGGCGAAAGCCCATGATGCCTATATTGCCGAGATTTCAGAAAAGGGTGATGCACTTCATTTCGTGATGTATCCGAAGGCGAAGGTACAGACGGAACGAATCGACGAGTTCATGAAGCAGTATCGGGGCAAAATGAAGATGAATATGACAAAGGAGCCTACATTTGTGCTGAATGTGAAGGGTATAAATAAGAAAGAACGCTTAAATTGTGTCGAAAGTGTGATAAATGAGGTCCATCTATTGATAGATCGACAGTAAGAGTGGTAGTATAGAAACAAATTATAAAAAGGAGTATCACGGATGAAAAAGAAGATAATAGCAATGATTATGATAATGGCAATGGGCATTGCCACATTGTTGACCGGCTGCGGATCCAACGGAGGAGACGGTCAGGGTTCCGGATCGCAGAGTGGAAGTAACGGAAACGATCCGTCTAAGGTTCTGGTATTGAAGGTTGGCGATCAGGATGTTTATTTGGATGCAGTGAATTATTATGCGATCGCACTGGTTGAGGCGATGGGACTCAGTGAAGGAACCGATGTGACTCAGAAATATAATGAGTCTTATGATACCCTGGATGCCGCGATGAAAGCACAGCTATTACTGCAGATCAGACAGGCAATGATCCTTTATCAGAAAGCGGAGGAGATGGGAATTACGTTAGATGATTCTGATAAAGCAGAAGTTTCCAATATGATTGCCCAGTATAAGGAAAGTCATGATGCGGATAAGTTGCAGAAGTTTGGATTGACGGATGAAGCACTTGAGAAAGTCTATACCCAGTATAAGATGATCAGTAAAATGGAGGAACAGCTGCAGTCAGATTCAATGTCTACGGGAGACGTTGTAGAATACGGAACGATTGAAACATTAGCATTTCTGACCGTTGAAGTAGATGATTCCGGGAATGCAGTAACAGACTCAGACGGTAATTATAAGAAATTGTCTGATGATGAAATTACAGCTGCGAAGGCAAAGGCAGAGGAAGCATTGGAAAAAGCGAAAAACGGGGAAAGCTTCGAGGATTTGATCGATGAATATGATCTGTCATCGACATCCGGCACAACACATGCAACCACAGAGAGCCTGAAAGAGGCATATCAGCTGGAAGATGGACAGATCAGTGATGTTATGGAAACAGATTTTGGCTATACCATTGTTCATATGGTAAGCCAGAAAGATGATGAATATACAGGTATGGTACAGCAGTACAATGCACAGCAGGCAGTGAAGGATCAGGAACAGAGCTGGTTTGACGGATTCTTTATTCAGGATAGCGATGTTGTTGAGAAGGTTTGGAATGCATTTACATTCCAGGATTTTGTATAAGAGTAGCGATGGAGGTCATCTATGCGAGGGAAGAAGCGGAGACTGATTCTGTTTTTATCGGTATTTGCACTGCTGCTGACAGGGTGTGGGACCGGCAAGAATGAGGATACGGTAAAACAGATAAAGGCATTTACGGTTGGAGATGAGACTGTATATCTGGGTGAAGTATGGATTTATGCCAAGACGATCCAGCAGGAATATGAGAAGAACTACGGAACCGGTATCTGGACGGTAGAGCTGCAGAATGAAGATGGCGATACGCAGACGGTAGAAACGATCACTAAGGAAGATATAGTAGAAGAGATTCTTCAGGTGAAGGTGCTTTGCAAAAAGGCGGAAAGCTATGGTGTGGCACTGACACAGGAGGAGCAGGATAAGATCGATCAGCAGGCACAGGAGTTTATCAGTGGCCTGACAGATGCGGATAAGGCAGAAACCGGAGTGACACAGGAACTGGCGGTACAGGTATATCAGGAGAATGCGATTGCCTCCAAGGTGTATGACAGGATCATGCAGGAGGGAAAGGTAGAAATCTCGGATGAACAGTGCCGGCAGACGAAAATTTATGACCTGTATTTCCCGACCTATACGGAAGAAGGAGAAGGTAATTTCACACCGGTTTCCGAGGAAGAGAAGAGTGCCAAACAGACACAGGCGGCAGAGGCGTACAGCCGGATTACCAGTGAAGATGATTCTCTGAATATTGAAACGGCTGCATATGAGTATGGATGCACAGAGTCTAATTTCTATACTATGTCGTATGAGGAGTATGTGGATCAGTACGGACAGGAGCTGGCAGACCGGATCTATGCCATGAAGGATGGTGATTATCTCGGAGTGGTGGAAAGTCAGTACGGATATCATGTGATTCAGATGATCGCATTGACCGATGCCGAGGCAACGCAGAATAAGAAACAGGAGCTGGAGACAGAACTGCGGAAGGAATATTTCACACAGGTCTATAAGGATTATTTAAAGGAAATTGACAGTGGCTGGAAGTTCTCAAAGAATGTAAATGAAGATGCATGGAATATGATTCAATTTGTGCCGGGGACAACGGAAGAATAGATAAAGAGCAGGAGATATAAGATGAGCAGAAAAATACTGGTGTTGGATCTGGATGGAACACTGACGAATTCAAAAAAAGAAGTAACACCGAAGACCCGTGAGGCGATCCGGAAGCTTCAGGAACGAGGACATGTAGTAGCGCTGGCATCCGGCAGGCCGACCGGAGGCATCCGGCAGGTGGCAGAGGCACTTCGGCTGGAAGAGACCGGAGGCTATGTACTGGCATTTAACGGTGCAAAGATTCTGGACTGGAAAACACAGGAGGTTCTGTTTCAGCAGACACTGGATCATAGATATCTGGCACCGCTTCTGGAGGCGGCATACCGGTACAATCTGTCACTGGTTACCTATCAGAATGAGTGGGTAATCGTTGAAACCGAGATGAACGAGTATGCAGAGCTGGAGGCACGGATCAATCATCTGAAGGTCCGGCGGGTGGATGACTTTGTAAAGGCGGTTGACTTCCCGATCAATAAATGTCTGTATACCGGCGATCCGGTGCAGATTAAGAAATGCGAGGATGAACTGTTGGAACGTTACGGACAGGAACTGAGTATTTTTAAATCCGAGGATTATTTTCTGGAGGTCATGCCTCAGAATATAGATAAGGCGGCATCTCTGGATCGACTGATCCATGTGCTGGGAATCGAGCAGAAGGATGTTGTTTGCTGCGGAGACGGATATAATGATATATCCATGATCCGATATGCCGGAGTGGGCGTAGCGATGTCCAATGCAAAAGATGTAGTAAAGGAAGCGGCAGATGTGATTACCGGTTCGAATGACGAGGATGGTCTGGTGCCGGTGATTGAAAAGTATTTTCTGGAATAGGACGGTTGACGAAATGAAGTTAAATGATGTGTTTGTTTCGATGATAGAATTTGATCGGGGAGATGCAAGAAGAATTCAGCATTTTGTAAAGGTACATGCCTTTGCAAAGTTAATCGGAGAGTTAGAGAATATTGCAGAGGACGAGTTGTATACATTGGAAATTGCTGCCTATGTACACGATATCGGGATTCTGGAGTCTGAGAGAATCTATGGTGACAGCAATGGAAAACATCAGGAAGAATTGGGACCGGATCTGGCAAAGGAGCTGCTGGTGAATCTGGGGTGTGAAGGTTCTGTTATTAAACGGGTGTGTTATCTGGTAGGACATCATCACACCTATTCCGATATTGATGGCAGGGATTATCAGATTCTGGTGGAGGCGGATTTTCTGGTGAATCTGCAGGAGAATCAGATGCCGTTAAGTGCGGTTGAACATGCATACAAGAATATTTTCCGGACGGAGACCGGCAGGAGACTGTGCCGGGAGATGTTCGGATTATAATAAATAATAGTAATTAAGGCAGAATGGATCAATTCTGCCTTTTTAGCGTCTAAAAATATAAATCTTGCATGTATATAGAATATATGATATAGTTTTTATAGAGTGGCCTGTGGGGGACAGGAAGAAATGACGCGTGCTGGGAAAGGTAAAGGAAAAATTAAAAAATGGTATATCAGATTATGATGTTGGAGAAAGAACTGGGAAACACATTTCTCTATGAACTTAATGGAGATGTGGAGAAATCTGGTAGGTGGCAGATTCAAATCGATGTATTTGGAAACGAGGAATTATTAAAGGAAAAATTAAAAAATGAAACAGATTATAGTATGGTTGTATTGGCAACAGAGAAGCAAAAGAGGGATATTTATCTAAAAAAGGAATTAGGGAATGAAGAAGCGTTGAATGGAGGGAAACAACAAAACGAATATATGTATATAGAAGTATATGGTCATGTTCTAGAGTTTCATATGAGAAATGGAACTGTAAAAAGAATTCGCGGAACGTTGAAGAACTGCATAAGGCAGATGGAGGGGATGGATTACATACAAGTGCATAAAAGTTATTTCGTGAACATGATATATATAGATAATATTGAGCTGAAACATATTGTTTTGAAAAATAAAGAGAGAATTCCGTTGAGTCGGTACAGGAGGATAGATGTAAAAAGGAAATTTGAAGAATATCAAAACGGTTAGAAGTCCATTTGTGACATATATAGACCATTCATGTCAAAAGGGTAGAATTCGAGAAAAAAGCATGATAAAGTGAAAATAGAGATAGACGTCATCTTGTATTATTGAAATGAGAAAGGGGTTTTATTTATGAAAGAAAAAGGACTTGTAGTGATGATGGTAATTGCAATTAGTGTAATTGCTATTGATTTTGGAAGTAGTGTATATAATGTGTGTGCAGCAAATATTACGGATCACATATATCGTTTTAATTATTCTGGTGATGGTGGTGATGTAGCGACTGCTACAAGAAAGAAGGAAGATGATTCGTCCGCCTATGCAAAGAATACATCGGATCATTGTGTGCATTTAATTAAGGTGGCAGGGCTTCATTATTTTGCAGAAAACCCTTCAGCAATTAGCTTTAATGATTGTACGGTAAAAGGTTATATACGTGTAGGCATAGGTGAGGCAAGATATTTGCCTAATTATGTTAATGAAAGGGGTTATGAGTTTGCATATTTAGTGATTCAGCCGGAGTCTCATGATGCGTGCCTGATAAAAGGATATTGGAGCCCGGATAGTATATAAGGAGGAACGATATGGAACGGACGAGCAGGTGGCTGATCATCAGCATTATAATTGTTGGACTTGGAATTTTGGCTTGTATAGGAAAGGTCGGATATGATTATATTTCAAAACAAAATAAGGTGAAACAAACGGAGACAGCCACCTCGTCGGACGTTTCAGAAGGTACTGGCGAATATGGGACCAGTACACAAGAATCCTATATGGAAGATCCATACTTCAAAATAAAGAGAGAAATGGGAATTTCAGGACTGGAGGAAGGAAACACATTAGAGGTTGCAGGATATGAACTGGAAATGCTTTCTATGGACTATGTACAAGAATATGGGGATTGGAGACTTCCGTATGGAGTCACAGGAAGTGTGGGGCAGAAGATGGATGAACCATGTATTGTATTTCGAATGAAAGTTACGGCAGCGGAAGAGTTTGAGCCTTATGTATATAAGGAGGAAATCTCGCAATATCCGGTTCAGAATACGTTGCTTTTCTTTTTAAATGCAGAGCAGGAACCGATAGGAGGTTGTGAGGTATATGCAACCGGAGGTGATGGCTATGTGGATGGTGCAGCGGAGACGGGACCTTATGTAGTGGATTTATATTATGGCGAAACAAAAGAATTTGAAATAGCATTTAAGGATGAAGATCATTTGTTTCAACAGAATGAACCATTTTACATAGTGTTAGATCCCAATATAAGTGGTGTGGCAGCTTCCGGTTCTGTTGAGGGAGATATAAAGAAAGGATTTTTGCGATATGTGGAGAATTGAGTTGAATCGCTTGATTCGTTCTAAGGGACTTTATTTGTCGTTGGGTATTGGCATGGCATTAGCTATCTGGCACTTTTTAAAATGGGATCTTCCGGTATATCGGATGTGGGAACAGGTATATGATTTTAGTGCCTTGGGTGAAAAAGAAATATACATACCGACCGCATATGAAATGTGGATGAATAATGACGTATTTTCAACTCCGGAATATTTATTTCTGCTTTTTATTCCAATATTGGCGGTATTGCCATATGCAATGACTTATCATATCGATAGGACATCCGGGTGGATGAAGAATTTGAATGTACGCATGGAACGTGCCCGGTATATGCGGATGAAGTTGATCATGATATTCCTGAGCGGTATGGTTACAGTTATGATTCCGCTTATTGTACAATTTCTGATGGTTGCGTGCTGCTTTCCATTGAAGCACCCACAGCTGATAGGGGGATATACTTTGGTTGGTGTAAGAAATATATGGTATGTATTATTTTATACACATCCCCTTATATATACCATGCTATTTGTGGTTTTAAATGGAATATATGGCGGTATGATGGCAGTATTATCGATGTTTTTGGCACATGCCACAAATAAGGGAATTTTGGTTGGAATTATGCCATTCATATATCATCTGTTTTTGTTTTCTTTTTTGAACTTGATAGGACATGCAGAGCTGTCACCAATGAGATTTCTGAATGGAGAAACAAGCTGTAATTATTGGATACAATATCTGACCATGTTAATGATCACACTATTGTTAATTGTGATTACTTATAGGCAGGGGAAGGAATGCGATGTATATTAAATCAATCTGGAGAGAATTGGCGATATTAGTCGTATTCTATATAGTCTGGTATAACTGCTTTCTATATTTTATGGTTCCTGTTATTTTGCCAATCGGAGTCAGTTGTATGGCAGATGTGCTGTTAGCAGGTACTTATATAAATGAACGGCTTTTATTTATAACACCGGTAATCCTGCTGTTCAATTATATGGTGTATCATAGAAGACAGGGGGTAAACTGGAGAATTCGATATGGATCGGATTTGGGTATGCTATATAGATGTCTTGTGATAGCGGGAACGGGCATTGTAGCTATCCTTTTTGTTCAGATTGGGTTACTTGGATTCTGGGGGAAGATACAGGGGAAAGCGATATGTAATTGGAGCCTGACAACGAGCTGGTTCTGCAATCATTATGGCGGAACCTTGTATATATCCTGGGAGAAAGCAATACTGATATTGTTGGCACTGCATGGCATATTTTTGCTTGCAATTAGTATGGTTGAATATGTCTGGTTAATTAAGGGTGGTACACTTTGGGGGTTGGCTTTGGTACTATATATAGGAGGCGAGATAGAATATCGATTTCGCCCGATTTATCTATTATATCGTAGTAGTGGATTCTCAATCAATATGGGCTCTGAATTGTCTGCCTGGGTTATTCCGATTGTCAGTATGGTGCTTATAGGAGGAGTTAGTGTTATTTGTACAAAGATTATTAAAAGAAAATAGTTGGAAATATTTGGCATTTTTTGCCATGTTTTGTATTCTGGGTATTGTATTGCAACTGCACTTTCAGAAAGAAACAGGTGGGCAGTATGCACTGAATATTCAGAATCTGTATGTCCTGCTTTGGTATGGAAGAGAGCCGGTCAGAGAATATTCGGCCGGAAATATTATTCGGATACCGGGTTTGTGGTTTTGGATACATAGCGTTTTGTATATATTGCTGCTGAGATGTACGAATCGAAATGAGGACTATTCCTATATATGGATTGTAGAACAGGCATCAAGAAGCAGGATCTGGAATCAGATAGTTTGCCGTCTGATATTAAATACGATGATTTATATGGGATTATTATGGATTGCATTTGATATTGCCGCAAGGATAGGAAAAGGACTTCCTCAGATGACAGAAGGCTTAGAAGAAATGAGTGGGATATATAGGCATTTGACATTGGATGTATCCGGAAATGATTTGAAATTCTGGATGCATGTGATGATTATGCCGTTATTGGTTTGTATAGCACTTCATATGTTGCAGGAAGTTATGGCTATGTTTCTTGGAATGCAGATGAGTATTGTGATTTCTTTTGGATATTTATTTATAGCAAATTTTGTGTATGGGTGGGGAATCATTGGTAATGCAACGATGCTTTCCCGGAGCGAATTTCTTGGATATTCAGAGGATTGGTGGAAGACAGGATTGTTATGCATTTTTATTTGCATCCTATCGTATCTGATAGGATATCGAAGAATAACAAAAAAAGATATTATGGAGGGAATATAGGATGGAAGTCAGAATGAGTCATTGTTCAAAAATCATTCGAAAAGATAAGGTGCTTGAGAATATTTCGTTGGAATTTATATCGGGAAAGGTATATGGACTGCGTGGGGTGAATGGCTCTGGAAAGACGATGCTGCTGCGGCTGCTTTGTGGACTGATTTATGCATCCGAAGGTGAAGTGGTGATTGATGGTCAGGTGCTGGGAAAAGATATATCATTTCCGCCTAGCGTGGGAGTGCTGATAGAGAATCCTGGATTCCTGCCGGAATTTAGTGGATATGATAATTTATATGCGATTAGTCAGATTAAAAAGAAAATCGGCAGAAATGAGATTGAAGCAATCATGCGGGAATTTGACCTTGATCCCGGGGAACGAAAGCATTATCGAAAATTCTCACTGGGAATGAAACAGAAACTGGGATTGTGTGCTGCATTTATGGAACAACCGGATATGATCTTGCTGGATGAACCAACCAATGCCTTGGATGAACATTCGGTTATGGTGTTAAAACAAGAAATCGAAAGGCAAAAAGAGAGAGGAGCCTTAATTGTTCTGGCTTCGCATGATAGAGAAACATTAAATATGCTGGCAGATGAAATGATTGAAATCGAAAATGGGAAAATACGGGGAGCAGAGGTACATGATCAGAAAGAAAAGAAATAAGATTATAATCGGTGCAGTACTGAGCGTTATTTGTATAGGTGGCATTATATGGCGCATTTCCTATATTAATCATCGTTTTCCGGAGGAAACGATCGTTGATACGCGATATGGAGAAAGCGGAATATTACAACAGGATGTCGAAATGACAGTTGTGGAACAATTGTTTGTCCCGTTCGGTGAAAAGGAAGATGGATCCGAAGCGATAATATCAGATGGATATAATTATGTAGTGAAGGTTCAATTGAAGAATTATGGAGCGGAAGAAGCCAAAGTAGACCTGACCTCTCTTTATGTAGGCACTATGGGATTCACCAATGGAATTGAATTGGAAAAATATCTGGAATGGAATGAAAATGTAAAAACACTACATCCGGTGCTGCAAAGTCAGGAAGTGCTTGAAGTGAATTTGGTATATGAATTAATGGAATTTCAATGGAAAAAGAAAGATTGGCCTCATGTAACAGAACAGCCATATTATTTGCAAAAAATCAATTATCCATATCTATACAAGTGGAAATGCAGCGATTTGTGATACAAAGGGAAAAAGTTAAGGATTAATGCTTGACAGGAGAAAATTACACAGATATAATGATAAAGCATGCGTAAATAGGTTACGCGTGCTTTTAAAGTCCGAAAAATCGGGCAATACTATTATAATCACAGGAGGTGAAAAACATGCCAACATTTAACCAGTTAGTTAGAAAGGGAAGACAGACTGTTGAAGCAAAGTCTACTGCACCAGCTCTTCAGAAGGGTTACAACTCATTAAAGAAGAAGCCTACAGATACTTCTGCTCCACAGAAGAGAGGAGTTTGTACCGCTGTTAAGACAGCTACTCCTAAGAAGCCTAACTCTGCTCTTCGTAAGATCGCCAGAGTTCGTCTTTCTAACGGAATCGAAGTTACCAGCTACATCCCGGGAGAAGGTCATAACCTTCAGGAGCACAGCGTTGTTCTGATCCGTGGTGGTAGAGTAAAGGACCTTCCAGGTACCAGATATCATATCATTCGTGGTACTTTGGATACAGCAGGCGTTGCTAAGAGACGTCAGGCTCGTTCTAAGTATGGTGCTAAGAGACCTAAGGATGCTAAATAGACCGTCAGGACTAATGTAGTGTCTAAAATTTAATAGTGCTGGAGTAGGCTATGTTTTTCCTATATAGATAAAATGTAAGCATAATCCGCACGAACATACCCGTAGTAACCGGGTGTGAGTACCTTTAAGCTAAATAATATTATTAGCTTTCAATATTTATTAAGGAGGGAAGAACCGTGCCACGTAAAGGACATATTCAGAAAAGAGATGTACTTCCAGATCCAATCTACAAGGATAAAGTGGTTACTAAGCTGATCAATAACATCATGTTAGACGGTAAGAAGGGTGTTGCCCAGAAGATCGTTTACGGTGCATTTGACCGTGTTGCTGAGGAAACCGGTAAGGATGCTTTGGAAGTATTTAATGAAGCAATGAACAACATCATGCCATTACTTGAGGTAAAGGCAAGACGTATCGGTGGTGCTACCTATCAGGTACCTATCGAAGTTCGCCCTGACAGACGTCAGGCTTTGGGTCTCCGCTGGATCACAACTTACTCTCGTGCGAGAAGTGAGAAGACCATGGAAGAGAGACTTGCAAAGGAGATTCTGGATGCAGCTAACAACACAGGTGCATCAGTAAAGAAGAAGGAAGATATGCACAAGATGGCAGAAGCAAACAAGGCATTTGCTCATTACAGATTCTAATCTGGTTAATTGCATATCCATAAAAATAAGGAGGAAAATACCTTGAGTGGAAGAGAATATCCATTGGAGAGAACCAGAAATATCGGTATTATGGCACATATAGATGCTGGTAAGACAACTCTGACAGAGCGTATCTTATATTATACCGGTGTTAATTATAAGATTGGTGATACTCATGAAGGTACAGCTACCATGGACTGGATGGAGCAGGAGCAGGAGAGAGGTATTACTATTACTTCTGCAGCAACAACCTGTCACTGGACCTTAGAGGATCATCATAAGAAGAAGCCAGGTGCTTTAGAGCATCGTATCAACATTATCGATACTCCGGGCCACGTTGACTTTACTGTAGAGGTAGAGCGTTCCCTTCGTGTATTGGACGGAGCTGTTGGTGTATTTGACGCCAAGGCCGGTGTTGAGCCACAGTCAGAGAATGTATGGCGTCAGGCTGATACCTACAACGTACCTCGTATGGCATTCATCAATAAGATGGATAAAATGGGTGCAGACTTCTTCTATTCTGTTCAGACTATCATTGATCGTCTGGGTAAGAATGCAATTCCTGTACAGATTCCAATCGGTCAGGAAGATGATTTCATTGGTTTGATTGACCTGTTCGAGATGGACGCTTATTATTACAAGGATGATAAGGGCGAAGATATCGAGATCACAGAGGTTCCGGATGATCTGAAGGAATTAGCTGATAAATGGCATGAGAATCTGGTAGAGAAGATCTGCGAATTAGATGATGACCTTATGGAGAAGTATCTGGAAGGTGAAGAGCCTACCGTAGATGAGCTTAAGGCTGTACTTCGTAAGGGAACGATCGCATGTGAAGCAGTTCCTGTATATTGTGGTTCTGCATATAAGAATAAGGGTGTTCAGAAGATGCTGGATGGCGTTATCGAGTTCATGCCTGCACCTACAGATATCCCTGATATTACAGGTGTTGATGAGGACGGTAATGAAGTTGTTCGTCATTCATCTGATGATGAGCCGTTTGCTGCACTGGCATTCAAGATCATGGCTGATCCATTCGTTGGTAAGTTGGCATTCTTCCGTGTATATTCCGGTACATTGAACTCAGGTTCTTATGTATTGAATGCAACCAAGGGTAAGAAAGAGCGTGTTGGCCGTATCGTTCAGATGCATGCGAACAAGCGTCAGGAAATTGAAAAGGTTTATTCAGGTGATATCGCAGCTGCTGTAGGTTTCAAGCTTACAACAACCGGTGATACAATCTGTGATGAACAGCATCCTGTAATTCTGGAGTCTATGGAATTCCCTGAGCCGGTTATCGAGCTGGCTATCGAGCCTAAGACAAAGAATGATCAGGGTAAGATGGGTGAAGCTTTAGCAAAGCTTGCTGAAGAGGATCCTACATTCAGAGCTCATACCGATACAGAAACCGGTCAGACTATTATCGCCGGTATGGGTGAGTTACATCTGGAAGTTATCGTTGACCGTCTGCTTCGTGAATTCAAGGTAGAGGCTAACGTAGGTGCTCCACAGGTAGCTTATAAAGAGACATTTACCAAGGCTGTTGACGTTGATAGCAAGTATGCTAAGCAGTCAGGTGGTCGTGGTCAGTATGGTCACTGTAAAGTACACTTCACACCTATGGATCCAAACGGCGAGCAGACATTCGAGTTTACTTCTTCCGTTGTCGGTGGTGCAATTCCGAAGGAATACATCCCAGCAATCGGTGAAGGTATCGAAGAAGCAGCTAAGGCCGGTATTCTGGGCGGATTCCCGGTACTGGGTGTTAAGGCTGATGTATACGATGGTTCTTACCATGAAGTCGATTCTTCAGAAATGGCATTCCATATCGCTGGTTCTATGGCATTCAAGGATGCTATGGCAAAGGGTGATGCAGTATTACTGGAGCCTATCATGAAGGTTGAAGTTACAATGCCTGAGGAATACATGGGCGATGTAATCGGTAGCTTAAATGCTAAGCGTGGTCAGATCAACAGTATGGATGATATCGGCGGTGGTAAGATTGTTCGTGCATTCGTTCCGCTTGCAGAGATGTTCGGTTATTCAACAGAGCTTCGTTCATCTACACAGGGTCGTGGTAACTACTCAATGTTCTTCGAGAAGTATGAGAAGTGTCCAAAGAATGTTCAGGATAAGGTACTGGCAGCTAAGAAGGGTTAATTATTCTTGAATATTTGTATATAGAGACTGCCGATATTTCGCTGAAAAAGCGGAATATCGGTAGTATAAAAGGCTTGAAAATATTGGAATTATCGAATATAATATTTTCTAGCTGATGTTTATTAACGTGAACTAAGAAAGCCAGAAATGGCGCAAATTAAGGAGGATATTAAAAAAATGGCAAAAGCTAAGTTTGAAAGAACCAAACCACATTGTAATATCGGTACCATTGGTCACGTAGATCATGGTAAAACAACTTTAACAGCAGCTATCACAAAGGTATTATCTGAGAGAGTTGCTGGTAACGCAGCAGTAGATTTCGCTAACATTGATAAGGCTCCAGAAGAGAGAGAAAGAGGTATTACCATTTCTACCGCTCACGTTGAGTATGAGACAGAGAAGAGACATTATGCACACGTTGACTGCCCAGGTCATGCTGACTACGTAAAGAACATGATCACCGGTGCTGCTCAGATGGATGGCGCTATCTTAGTTGTAGCTGCTACCGATGGTGTTATGGCTCAGACAAAGGAGCACATCCTGTTATCTCGTCAGGTTGGTGTACCTTACATCGTAGTATTCTTAAATAAGTGCGATATGGTAGACGACGAGGAATTAATCGAGTTAGTAGAGATGGAAGTTACTGAGCAGTTAGAGGAATATGGTTTCAATGACTGCCCAATCGTTAAGGGTTCCGCATTAAAGGCTCTGGAAGATCCAATGGGCGAATGGGGCGACAAGATCATGGAATTAATGGATACTATTGATTCATACATCCCAGATCCACAGCGTGATACAGATAAGCCATTCCTGATGCCTGTAGAGGACGTATTTACTATTACCGGTCGTGGTACTGTTGCAACTGGTAGAGTAGAGCGTGGTGTTCTTCACTTAAATGATGAGTTAGAGATCCTTGGTATCAAGCCTGACGTTCAGAAGACAGTTGTAACCGGTATCGAGATGTTCCGTAAGCAGTTAGATGAGGCTATGGCTGGTGATAACATCGGTGCTCTGCTTCGTGGTATCAGCCGTGATCAGATCGAGCGTGGACAGGTTCTGGCTAAGCCAGGTACAGTTACCTGCCATCATAAGTTTACCGCTCAGGTATACGTTTTAACAAAGGATGAGGGTGGTCGTCATACTCCATTCTTCAACAACTATCGTCCACAGTTCTACTTCAGAACAACTGACGTTACCGGTGTTTGCGAGTTACCTGCTGGTACAGAGATGTGTATGCCTGGTGATAACGTAGAGATGACTATCGAACTGATTCATCCAGTAGCTATGGAGCAGGGTCTTACATTTGCTATCCGTGAGGGTGGTAGAACCGTAGGTTCTGGCCGTGTTGCTACAATTATCGAGTAATTAAATACTTTTTGAGTATTCAATGAATTCATGGGCTCAACCCTTTGGTGACAAGGGGTTGGGTCCTTTTTTTGTATATTTGTTAAAACTAATGTATGGGTTAAGTTGTTCCTGAAAATATATGTTAGAAATGTGTAAGAGATGTTGGTGAAGGACAAAAAATATCTGGCATATATTCAAAGGGAAGATTTCTAGAGGAATTGAATTAAATAGTAGTAGAACTTGAAGTGTCTTTTATTAGTTGCAGTCAGTTTATATAGATGATATAATAACAACATAAATACAAGACGGATTTATTAGGATTAAATACAAGAAAATCCATATTTGATAATGATTTTATGTTAGGGGGAGCAGAGGATATATTATAACGAGTTTATATGGAAAGACAGATATGCAGAATTTATTTCTGTGGTAGGGATAATGGAGAGGGCGAAGGGGGGGATGGTCGGAAATATGGCTTCTATAAGTGGCAGTTACATACCAACAGATGATGGAATTGTGTTAAATGCAAAGGTTCACAAGAGATCGGCATTTAGAACTGATGGAATTGATAAATGTGATACGGAAAAAATGATATCAGAACCAAGGGATTGATTGAAAAAATATGTGCTATTTATTCATATCCGGAGGTTAGTGTGACTCAGAAAATAGATGACAGTGTTGTTGATGAAATGACAGCACTTGATATGTGAGTAGGATGATTATTAGCGAGCGGTCAATAACCTGCATTAGAAAGAGAAGAACTTTAACATAAGATAATAAAAAGGGGTATACAATAGTGTCATCTAAAATGTATCCTCAAGGTGATAAGAGAAAATATTGGTTCGGATATCGTGATAAAGGGTATGAGGATATTGAAGATTGTGATGAACAATATATGGTTGGTGAGCTATAAATACATTTTGTTTTTAGGCAAGAAAGTGAGATAGTTGTGTTTACAGATTTAGATAAGAATAAAGAGATGTTACTGGGCTCATACAAAAAACTTAAGAGTTACTACCATTACAATAAAAATTTTGTTTTTATGAAAAAGAAAATTGCGGAACTGGAAGCGGATGAGAAACATATGTTGGAGGTTTTAGAAAATCTGGCACAACTATTAGCCAATCCAGATACAGAAGTCAACGCCCAGCTAATTGACGACTGGTTAGTTAAGATTGATTTTTATGTTATGCCAAAGTCATTTATAAGTAATTCTCAAAAAAATGAATTGTTTATATCTGCTGAATCCAATGAAGAAAAAGAAGTCAATAAAGTGAATTTCTTTATTGATATGCCAATAGAACTTCATTTATTGGAAACTTTGTGGACGATTTTTATAGGTAAACTTGTTTTTGAGAAAAAACTAGTTTCTGCAAGAAGTTACGGAAATGCTATTGATGACTATGTTTTATATAATAAACAAGAGAATTTTTTAGATTCAATCAATTTTAGTAAAAATAAGTTGTTCAAAATATATTTTCCGCAGTATTGTAATTGGAAAAATGATGCAATTGAAACTGTCGCGACATTAAATCGTTTTAACAGAAGTCAAATGCTTTTTTCTCTTGATGTAAAGTCATTTTATTATTCTGTAGTTTGGAAATTTGACATATTAGATGATAAGATGGGTGATGATGAAAGATACAAAGCTCTAAAATTTTTAAATAAAATAATTCAAAGAATATATGGAAGATATACAGGGATTATTAATGAGTACCGTATTTTGAAGCAATGTATTGAAAATGAAGAGTATATTTTGCCGATAGGATTGTTCAGTTCAATGTTACTGGCAAATATTTATATGTACGAATTGGATAATGATATAAGTACTAACTCAAATGTATTATATTATGGTCGATATGTTGATGACATCATACTTGTTGTTGACGTTACAGGTGATGAAAAAAGTATATTGGAAGATAATGCATTTAATAGATATTTGGTAGAAAAGAATAATTTTTTGATTAATGCTGGATCGGGAAAGTATACAATTAAGAAGTATCCTAACTTATATATTCAAAAGGAGAAAGTCAAGATTATGTATTTTAATAAAACAGGGTCGAAGACTTTGATAAATCAACTTTTGAAGACTATAACATATCCAAGTCAAATGAATGTAATACCGGATACAGAATTGAGTTTGATTGATTTTGAAGAAGCTGCATATGCAAAAAATGGAATTGGTGTGGAAACAAAAATAAGAGATATTGGACAATTGGAAATTGACCGTTTTCAATTGGGCTGGCATATGTCTCAAATTGTTATGAATAATAGGGTTAGAAAAAAATACTTAACAAGAGAGGAAAAGGTTCGTAGACAAAATGAGAGTGACAGCATATTGCGTTTCTTTCAAGGCGTTAAAGCATTAGAATATTCGAGTAATTGGATAAATGCAATGTATTATTTCATGTTAACTTCGGATACAAATCGGTATGCGTGGAAGCAGTTTCAGGGAAACATTATAGATGCAATTAAGCAACTCAAGGTTAATGATATTGAAGATGTAAAAAGGAATAAAAGAAGAAGAATCTCATCAAAACTAAAGAAAGATCTTACTTTGCACTTTGATATATGCATTTCAACAGTCTTGGCATTGAACATTCAGTATTGCAGAAAGGAAAAAAAGACAGTTTTGGCACTTTCAAAAAAGATGCGTAAAGCCAATCTTTTTAATCATCATTTGGTATCATACCCATTGGTTAATTATTCAGATGATATAGATGAAAACTGTGATTTAACCAATATATCACCAGAGCAAATTTATAGTATGAAACTTTTGATACGTGGTAGTAAAAAGTCTAAATTATCGCCAAGATTTATAAATTTAGATGAAATCTATCAATATGTTTTTTTAAGAAAGTTTTGCAAAGGTGGTAATTATTATGGAGATGAAGATAATGCAGTCGTAAAGAAGAAACTGGAATTTATTGAAAATTATTTCTATGAAGTAAATCAGATTAATAGAGGTACAGCATCGCATTTAGCGATATCAATAAGAAATGAAATGCATAGCCAATATATTTTGCAAAAAATTGAATTGGGAAAAAAATGTGCTGTTAAAGAGAGAATTAAGATTGCTATTGCAAATATCAAATTAGATACTAAAAGATGCTGTTTGGGTCTTGCGTGTGGAGACGATGTTGAAATAGACCGATTAAGACTGATTGATTTCATGGACAGGGCATATGCGAATGGAAAAAGTGAAAAAGTAGATTTTTTAGTATTTCCAGAGTTTTATATGCCTTTACAGTGGATTTCGGATGTTTTGGCTTTTGTAAGAAAAAGTGGTATAACTGTTGTTTCGGGGCTGCAATATATGACTAGTGGTCATCAGGCATATAATAATGTTGCAATGTTTGCACCAGTGAACACAGGGAGATATACAAGTGCTGTGTTGTTTGCGCGTGAAAAAAATGATTATGCTCCTATGGAACGTCAAATATTAGCTTTGGAAAAATATATATGTATAGATCAAGAAAGGCCAGTCTACCAAATAATAAATAATAGAGGAATAGATTATGGACTATTTTTGTGTTATGAATTTACAGATATAAGCGCAAGAGCCTTGTATAAAGATAAAGTGGATATCATCTTTACTCCGGAACACAATAGGGATACTTCTTATTTCTCTAATATAATTGAAACTACTGCGAGGGATTTGCATGTATTTATTGTTCAGGCAAATACCTCAATATACGGAGATTCAAGAATAACTGGTCCGTTTGGCAGGAATGATAGAAATGTACTGCAAATAAAAGGTGGTGATAAAGATGATATAATTATAGGTACTATTGAACTAGGGGAAGTTAAAAAGTATCAGCAGGATGAAAAGGTAGGATTTGATAATAAGATTCAAGAGTATCTGAATTATAATAGGAGTCAAAAATATGAAGAGGAACAAAAGCTCTTTGAAGAGCAGAAAGTTAAGATTGCAAAGACATCAGCGAGGTTTGGAAGTAATAAATAATGCATATGGGTATATAAAATTCTGGTATAAAGGGTGTATTAGTGGATAATTGGAAGAACATTTTGGCTGAGAATATTTAAAAAACTAATATAAATTTTGTGACTGTCCTTGTTATGAATGCTTGCAGGAGTTTGTAATTGAACGAATTAGGGATTTTTATTCAGAACATTTTTATATGGATGGTGGTAGAAGTGTATATGAAGAGTCTAGTATATATAAAGAAAAAGTAAGAGATTTGGATAAGAATATTATGATAAAGATGACGTTTGAGGTGGGCAGGCATTAATGCTCTATCAATTATCAATGAAATTGTATTTGGTAATGCGGGAGATAAATATGAGAAATTGTTGAATGAACTTATGAGGAGTGATATGTCTGACCTAGTGTAAAATTTTTTAGGAGATAAGTTTTTGATGTATAATAATTTTATTTATGGAATATTTAATCAAAATAGTAATAAGGAACAGTTGAGGTAACAACATCATGATGATCAAGTATGCAAGAGTATTAAATGTGCAAATAAGTTGGATGAATTTTTGAAGAGCATAGATGAAGTTGAACCTGAGCATCAACAAATTGCGTTTGAACAATGTTGCCTTGTGATTGGTAATTATATGAGACAACTTGAAAGTCTTTAAATACATTATTGCTTAAGGATACGTTGAAGCTAGGATTGATTGAGAGTACTGGCAAAACAAAGAGTAAGGGGTATAGGAAAGCAGAACATTAGAGAAATATATAAATTGCAAATATAAGGGAGTTACACATGATAGAGAAAATTGAAATTCAATACTTTAGATCAATCTACAAAACTACATTGACAAAAGTTGATGCGATAAATGTATTAACAGGAAAAAATGATGTTGGAAAATCTAATGTTTTGAAAGCGTTAAATCTGTTTTTTAATAATTGTATTGTAGAGGAAGGAGATTATGATTTTGAAAGAAATTATAATTTAAAGCGGTTGGAAGAAGTTCGTAAAGATACTATCAAAGGCAAGCAATTCATACAAATAAAAATTACTTTTCGAAGAGGCAAGCAGTTTGAAAAAACATTACCCGAGAAATTTACAGTAACTAAGAAATGGAATAGAGATAGTGAAAGTCCACAGTTATCTGATAATATTGCACAACAGCTTGCTAGGAATGGAAAGATTTATAATGATAGGGTTAGGGCTTCTTTGACAAGGTACTTAAATAAGATTAAATATGTTTATGTTCCAGCAATTAAGGATAAGCATATTTTTGAAAATATGTTAGAGAGACTTCAAGAAACTGTATATGAAAAAAAGTTGGCAAATAATGCATCTTTGACAGAAACAATGTCAAATCTATTTGAAAATGTGATAAAAACGACAGAAGAATTAAGCGCGGAATTTAAAGTGGCGACTAATATTGATTCAATGATTGCAACTCCAAATGATATAAAAGAGTTATATAGGACATTAAGCATTATTACAAAATCTGATGAAAATTTGGTTCGATTAGAGGATAGAGGAGATGGAATTCAAGTTAGGTATCTACCAAGTATATTGAATTATATTGCTACAAATACGTCAGAAAATTACATTTGGGGATTTGAGGAACCAGAAAATTCTTTAGAATATAATATGGCTCGTAAGATGGCAGAAGATTTTTATAGTATTTATAAGTCTAATAGTACAATCTTTATGACCACACATTCACCTGCATTTATAGATTTGGGATACAGGGAAGATGGAAGAGGCTTTAGATGTTACAAATACTTAGAAACAACAGAAGTTGTTTCCTTTGAGGAGGCTCAAAAACTAGAACTACTTGAAGAAGAGTTAGGGTATGTATATATTTTAAAAAAGCAATACGAACAGTATAAGGCTGTCGTAAAGCGAAATGAAGAGATGCAAGAAAAAATAGAAAACTTAGAGATCGAGATTATGCTTGCACAAACACCGGTGTTATTTACAGAAGGAAAAACGGATGCTCAAATATTACGGGTCGCTTGGGAAAAATTGTATGATTCTGCTTGCCCGTTTGAAATTAAAAGCTGTAATTTAATGGAGGAGGATACTGAGGGTAATAATTCGCTAGCGGGTGCTGATATGTTGAAAAAGGTTATGTGCACTGCCAGATATGATTCTGAGAAAGTAATTATAGGAATGTTTGATAACGATGTAGCAGGAATTAGGGCATTCAAATTGGATAATAATTATGGATTCCACCAGGGAAAAGGGTGGAAAGAACACAAGAATAAAAAAGGATTTGCCTTTCTAATACCGGTAAATGAAGAAACAAAAAAGATTGCAGAGGGGAAGAACCTAAGCATTGAGTTTTTGTTTAGCAGGGAAACATTAAATAAAAAAGTTAATGACAAGGGACTTATTTTGAAACCGCAATGTGCAGTGACTTTAATAAAGGGTGTGCAAATGCAGATAAGACAAGCAGCTGATGAGTATTGGTATATGTCGGATATAGATAATGATACTAAAACTGATTTTGCGTATATTGTGGTTCCAACATTGGAAAAAGAAGAGTTCATAAATTTCAGACCTGTATTTGAGATGATATTGGAGATTTTAGAACAAGTATAAACTACATATAAGAATAAGTGGTGTTATAATTTGTCAGGATGGTATCATACATTATAGAAATTGGGAAAGATATTAAAAAACAATATAAAAAGGTATAGGAGGCGTCGGATGCTACATCCGGATAAGATAGGGATAGAAGCCAAGAAAAAGAAGATGAAAATTATAAGTTTCGCAGTTACCTGAAAGGACATGTAGACGAAGAAGAGTGGTATGTAAGCATATGGTAGCATTATATTTTACAACTGAACCATGGGATGCAATAGACTTTTTGGAAGAAGTTAAGCACTAGGAAGAGGGAGATGTGTTAAGGTAACAGAAACATTATGAAGATTTAAAGTAGTATGTGAAAAATCTTTTAAAAGTGGCCCTTCAGGAGCAGTTGTTGAATGCACTGGTACAATTGAATGAAAGAATTACTGGTGATTCGATATATAAATAGGCTAACTGTGAATACAGGACACTTATTTTTGTTCAATAGAATGAGGAGATATAATGTGAAAGAAATAAAAAAAGATCCGTTTGATGAATATATAAAAAATCTTCCACCAACAAGAAAAGAATTAGGACAGGCATGGCGGACTGCCATCGGATTACAGGATGTAGACGGATTGCAACCATCTGCGTATTTGTATGAAACGGCAAAGAAGAATATTGATGGTGAAATTTCTGTTGCTGAGACGGGGGCACTTATTGATAGTTATTATGAGAGTAAAGATGGAAGATTAAAAAGTGAAGCAAGAACAGAAGAGACGGATAGGGTATCTGCGAGAATTGCGAAGCTTCTTTCTGATAAATCCTTTATTTTTTCGACGACTCAGTATATTTCCATTCATCGTGAATTGTTTATGGATATATATCCACATGCCGGAAAAATACGTGATTATAATATATCCAAGAAGGAATGGGTACTTGACGGAGATTCTGTTTCCTATGGCGGAGCGATAGATTTGCGTGAGACATTGGAATATGATATTTCCCAGGAACGAAATTTTAGATTTAATGGATTGACAATGGATGAAACCATTCATCACCTTGCAATATTTATTTCCAGACTCTGGCAGATTCATGTTTTTGGGGAAGGAAATACAAGAACCACTGCAGTATTCTTTATTAAGTATCTGAGAATTCACAGTATTTGCATGGATACGAAGTGCAAGTTGAAGAGTATGGAAAAGCTGAAAATACGGATAAATTAGTATATGTTTTGGTGGATGTAGGGAATCCGTTGAAGGTAAAAAGATTAAAAGAACTGCATAAAGAGAATATAGGACAGGGTAAGAAGGTTCCGGAGTTGATAATAATAGATTCGATGCCAAAAGTATCTGCGAGTCGTACATAAATGGAGGTGACAAAATGCTGAATCTGGTAGTTTTTGAAACAGAAGAAGAACTCTGTGAGTTAACCGGGCTGACAGAACATGAATTGTGGCAAAAAGGTTTTAATCTTGATGATTGGGAGATAGGTTTTCAATCAGAAGTTAAATTACATAAGACACCAACGAAAAAAGATATAGAGAATGGATATCGCGAGAATGAATTGATTGCGTTATTTGATTTGCCGGCACATTGGTTGATGAGTCAAATGAACGCTTACTGTGTTGGTGCAAATTATGTTTTTCTGGATGGAAAACATTACTATACAGTTCATCACGCATAAAAGTAGCTTTAATTAACGCTCGAATTAACAAATGCATTGAGGCTATTGATGAAGAATGAAAAGAAGGTGAATGCATGACATTAGAAGAAATTATTTCTAAAGAAGAAAAACAGGTATTTGATAGAAAGTCTGCTGATATTGATGCAAAAGCATTGGCAGTAACAATTGTCGCTTTCGCAAATGCCGACGGCGGAGATATTGCCATTGGAATATCTGATAAAACAAGAAGAATTGATGGAACGGATTATAATGTAAAAAATGTCAATGAATTATTGCGGGCACCATATGATTTTTGCGAGCCGTCTGTTCCGGTGGAAATTCAGAAAATTCCTTGTATAGATGATAAAGGCAGAGATAATCATATTATTGTGATGCATATAGAACCAAGTATGGCTGTGCATGCCAATCAAGCAGATGAAGCCTATATTCGTGTCGGGGATAAATCAAAAAAACTTACATTTGAGGAACGTACACAGTTAATGTATGATAAGGGTGAAAGGTATTTTGAAGATAAGAGCGTACTGGATGCATCTATTGATGACATAGATATGGAAATGGTGCAATCATATATTGAAAAAATAGACTATAGTAAAACGCCGTTAGAATATTTAAAAGAGAATAAAGGTTTTGTTAAGATAAAGAATGGAAAAGAAATAATAAGTGGCGCAGCGATTCTTTTGTTTGGTAAGAATCCACAGCTTTATTTTCCGCGTGCAAGAATCCGCTTTATTCGTTTTGAGGGTACAGAAGAAAAAGTCGGTACAGAAATGAATGTTATCAAGGATGTTATGTTTGAAGGAACAATACTCAAAATGATTCAGGATTGTATTGCATACTTAGATACACAGATAAAAGAGAAAACATACTTGGGAAGTGACGGGTTATTTGTAACGGAAGAAGAATATCCTAAATTTGTACGGCAGGAAATTATTGTAAATGCCGTTACACATAGGTCTTACAGTATAACCGGGACAGAAATACAGGTAAAAATGTTTGATGATCGTATTGTAGTAGAAAGTCCGGGAAAGCTTCCGGGACTTGTTAAGGCTAGCAATATTCGCCATACACATTTTTCGAGGAATCCAAGAATTGCTGAATATTTAAAAGCATACAAATATGTTAAGGAATATGGCGAGGGTGTTGATCGTATGTGCACTGAATTGGAGAGTGCCGGATTACAGAATCTGATTTATTATGTTGATGCATTTATTCTAAAAACGATTATTTATAATGCAAGTGCTAAAAAATCGGCTTTTGAATCTAAAAACCCGATTATTGAAGAGGAAAACCCGATTATTCAGACAGAAAACCCGATTATCGAAGAGGAAAACCCGATTATTCAAAATGGAAAGCTGACGATTGAGGAGATGAGATGTGCACTTGCGAAGAAGTCGTATAAATTGCCGACACAGGAAAATTTATTAAAAGTGTATGATGGAATTGATGCAAAACAAGTATTTGGTGCTTCGGAGATACAGCGGATACTTGATTGCTCGCCTACTACTTCACGTGCAATTATGTTAAAATTGAGAGAGATGGAGGTCGTTGAGGTGGTAAAGGGTAATGGCAAGGGACGATATGTGTTTAAAGGGGGACTTGAGTAAATGTGTACGCCCATCCACTAATCCATGAAGGTCGAACCGAAAATCCAAAATGACGATTTACATCTCTGTTCGTTCATGTTATATTATTGCCATGGTGGACGAAAAAATGGAGAGATTCTGAAGAACAATTTGGCATGAAAAAGCACGATTCACATTGTTTTTCGACCATGCTATATTATGGCTAAGTTGGACGAAAATAGGTAAAATACCCATAAAATTCAATGAATTCATGGACTCAACCCTTTGGTGACAAGAGGTTGGGTCCTTTTTATATGTGGCCGGTAGCCTATTCGATTACTAAAATCTTTTACCTACCCATTCGGGTAGTTTACAACACTGAAAAAACAAATTATGATACATACAGACAAACGGGAACGGAAATGGGGGAACGTATGAAGAATCGGGATAATGAGTTTTTTATTGAAGAAGAGCTGGATGAACTGGTCCGAGAAGAGAATAAAGAGGCGTTAAAGGATCAGCTGAGTCGGATCCTGGCATGTTCATGCTGCTTGAATGGATTTAAGCATTGCAGAAAATATCTGCAGATATTTACAGAAGAGGAGATTGTTCAGACACCGTATCTGGCAACCGCCGCAGCTGTGATCAGTGCGATTTATGGAGATTTGGAGCGGGCAGAGCATTATGCCGCCTGTGTAGAGTGTGAGCCGATCATGAAATTGCATCTGGACGTAATGATTCCCGGTACAGATATGGAGAAGGTAATGCGGGCACTGGAAAAGCTGACGAACCTGCAGCGCACGCAGGGGTTTCTGCCGAATCTACCGTTGGCAGCCGGCAGGTTGACACTGGTAAACGGATTTCGTGATTTTACCATGTATGGGACATGGATTCGAGAACAGAAAGAGCAGTTAAAGCAATACATGAGACAGTTTTACGGTGACAGCGCAGTCGGTATGGCAGAGATTGCATATGCAGAGATCTGCTATCAGAGGAATGAGTGCTTTGAGGCAATCACGACATTAGTCGGTTGTATCCCATTCATTGAGAGAGAGGGTGAGATTGCTGTACTGTTTATTGCACTGAGTCTGCAGATGAAGATTATGATAGCAACAGGTCAGATTGCAGTTGTATATCCGATGCTGGATAAAATCTATCAGCGATTATATGCGGGGAAAAGCCGGTGGCTGTTGGAGAATTATGGAGCAATGAAGGTACATGGACTCATGTATGACGGGGATGTTCAGACTGTATCCGACTGGATGGAGCAGGAGGCACCTAACGAGCTTGGGGAACTGTGTATGCTCGATACCTACAAGTATATGATCAAGATGCGGGCATATATTCTGGAGGAAAGATATCTGGCAATGCTTTCACTGGCAGAGTATTTAAGAGAGCCGTTGAGAAAAGGAGGCCGTACAATGGATTTATGTGAAATGGACCTGTTGTGCGCAGTCAGTTATTTTCTGGATGGAAAACCGGAGGAGGCATATAGCCTGTTGGATCATATATTGCCGGTGATTCAGGAGAGACGGTTTGACCGGTTGGTAGCAGATGAGGGAGAAAAGGTCTATTTTCTGCTGCGAAACTATAGAAAGGAACGGCAGAAGGATGATGAGTATCTGAATCAGCTGATTCAGTTATCGAAGAAAATGGCATTGCTGTATCCGGATTATTTAAGAAAGGCGAAAGAAGATTATCCTCCATTAACGGAGACGGAGAAAGAGATTCTGTGCCTGCTTGCAGATGAGAGATCAAATATGGAAATTGCAGACTTTATGGAGATCAGTATCAATACGGTGAAATTTCACATTAAGAATATATATACAAAATTAAAGGTAAAGACAAGGCAGCAGGCGGTCAGGACCGCAAAAGAAAATAAGCTGATTTCTATCAGATAGGAAAGAAATACCGGTACAAATGATAGGGGGAGAATTTACATGAAACGAGTATTGTTTATTGCTGAAATGAATGGAATTGCAAAGAATCTGAACGAGGAGATGCTGCCACACTTTCAGGTGCAATTATGCGCAGCCGATAAAGAATATACGGAGAAACTGATTCATATTTTTGAACCGGATATCGTACTCATATTTTTGAACCAGTTGAATCATGCAGATGTAAGGCATCTGAAGACACTCCTGGAGGGAAAGGAAAGTATGCCTGCGGTTATAATCGGGAGTAAATATGAGTTTAGGGAGTATGGACTGGATGCGGAAACAGTTAACGTTCAGAAGCTTTTCCGGCCGGTTAAAAATCCGGAGATTGTCCGGGCAATCTGTGAAAGACTGGGCGTAGAGTATGTAGAATGTGAAACTGTTGTACAGGATAAAAAGGACAGAAGAAAGCATATCTTATTTGTAGATGATAATCCGCTTTTATTACGGAGTATGAAGTCATTGGTAAGTGATAAATACCGAGTATCCCTTGCGGTATCCGGAGCACAGGCTTTTGAACTGATGCAGCAGGATCGACCGGATCTTGTATTTCTGGATTATGAAATGCCGGGTATAAACGGGAAAGTGGTATTGCGTGCGATTCGGGCAAATGAGAAATTCTCCAGCCTTCCGGTTGTGCTGTTGTCAGCAGTGGCAGATCGGAACTATATTCAGGAGATTCTGACGTTGAAGCCGAATGGATATATCCTGAAGCCGGCAAGGCAGGAGAATATCCTGGCAATGATAGAAAAGCATGTAGGATAAAAGAACCCGTGCCTATACTTTAGTTGAATATCTCCCGGATAGATGGTATGATTATATAGATGATAAATTTTCAGTAATGATTTGCGGTGATTGACCTGAGAGAAGCAGATCGTTTACCGGGGGAGATGTATATGAGGGCGGTTAATTTGTATCTGCTTAGCAGAAATCAGGACAAAACAACATATACAGTATTTGAGAATATCCTTTCGGCCAGGCATGAACGGGTACGGGTGAAGGAATGTGAGTTTCAGAGTCTTCGAACGCTTGTCGAAGTACTTCTGGAAAGAGGCGTCACCCTTGCAGAGCTGGAGGGTTTTTTTTATTCCTATACGATACATCAGATTGGAAAGGAATTTGACCTGTTAAAGGTATGTACCGGACAGAAGGTTTTGAATATTGAGCTAAAGAGTCAGAGTGTTTCTGAAGAGAAGATGGAGAAGCAGCTTCTGAAGAATCAATATTATCTGAATCCGCTGGCACCGGTTCTCAGACTATATACCTATGTGGAAGAGACCGGTCTTTTATATACCTTGCAGGATGGACATCTGATTCCGGCAGATTTTTCAGAGCTGATTTTGGACATGAGACAGTTTACGGAATATGAACGGGAGAATCTGGACCGGCTGATGCGGGCGAAGGATTATTTGATCTCGCCGTTAAATATGCCACAGGAATTTTTAGAAAATCGCTATTTCCTGACGCAGCAGCAGGAGATGATACGTCGGACGATTTTGGAAGGAATGTCACAGTTTTATGGGATTACCGGAATTGCCGGAACCGGGAAAACGCTGTTGCTTTATGATCTGGCAAAGAAGTTAGCCTTGCAGGGAAGCGTCTGTATCATTCATTGCGGAATGCTGAGTGAGGGGCATAGCTGCCTGAACCACATGATGCCACGGGTGGACATTTATAGTGAGACGGAGGTTGCAGAGATAGACCTTGCCGGATATCGATTCTTTCTGGTGGATGAAGCTCAGCGGATGTCGGTGGAAATGTTAGACCGGCTGATGCGGATTACGGAAGAATCACCTTCAGAGTCCCACAGAATGTGCATCTTTTCTTATGATTATTATCAGATATTGTCCAAGAGCGAGAAGCGCAGGAACATTCCGGAGAAACTTGCAGAATTGCCGGACTTTCAGGAGCAGAAGCTGTCCGGCCGGATTCGGAGCAACCGGGAGATGAATGCATTTATCCGCACATTGCTTGATTTAAACTGCAGAGGCGAGCATGTGCATTATACCTATGAAAATGTGGATGTATTGTATGCACGGGATGCGGCAGAGGCACGGGAGATTATTCTATATTACCGGGAACAGAGGGGATACACGTTTATTGAATATGATGATCCAATCGAGGGTTGTCCGGGTGATATCTGTGCACCGGAGACGGCAGGCATGGAGTTTGAGAATGTGATCATCACATTGACCAATCATTTTCGATATAATGCGGAAGGGGTTCTGCAGGGAAATGCACACCCGAATCCGGACTACAGCTATTACAGACTTTTATTTCAGAGTGTCTCACGCACCAGAGAGAAGTTATGTATTGTGGTAATTGGCACGGAGAGCTTATTTGAAAAGGTATTGTCAATTCTAGATACAGATGGATAGGAAGTCAGTTCTGCAGAAGAAATCGTGTGGCTCAGCACGATGAGACCTTCTATCTTATAAGCAAGTAATTCCTGCAAATACTTTCGTTCAATATCTCCAGAATCGTTACCGGTAAATACAAGAAATTTGTATCCAAATGTCTCATAGGTAGATAGAATTTGATTTAACATTTCTGAATAATAATGGAGAAATAGATTTGGAAGTAGAATACCAACGAATTCACTCTTTCCATTAGCCAGGACCTTAGCCAGTTTATCCGTGGACATCTCTGGCGGTTATTACACTGGTTACAATACCGGTTATCATTATTTATGCACTATTGCTAGATGGTGCTCAGAGTGTATTAGCAGATGATAATAAGATGCAGATTACAGAAGAATTGGCAGAAAAGCTGCGTGCACATGGTGACAAGTTGATACTTGGAATTTGTGTTTGTACTACACCGGATGCATTTCTTTGATAACGAAACAGAGGAAACGATTGAAGTATAGGAGAAATATGTATGGATAAATTGAGTAAAGCAAATAGCTATAAAGAGGAAAATCATGTATCGAAAGATGAATTGCCAATGTTTCATGTGACACCACCTTGTGGATGGATGAATGATCCTAATGGATTTTCTGTTTATCAGGGAAAGGTACACTTGTTTTATCAATTCCATCCATATAGTGAGATCTGGGGACCTATGCACTGGGGGCATTGTGAAACAGAAGATTTTATCAGGTGGACAGAACTTCCGGTAGCACTGGCTCCGGATCAGTCCTATGATGATGCAGGGTGTTTTTCAGGTTCTGGAATTGAGACTGAAAAGGGACATTTGCTGGTATATACCGGAGTTATAGAGAAAGAAGAAGACGGAGAAAAGAAGACTTACCAGAATCAGTGCCTTGCGTGGGGCGATGGTGAACAATATAGGAAATATGAGCAGAATCCTGTTATAACCGGAGAAATGCTGCCGGAACACTTCAGTAGGGAACACTTTCGGGATCCGAAGATCTGGAAAGAAGAAGATGGCTACTATATGGTGGTAGGAAACAAAACGGATCAGGGGAAGCCACAGGTAGTATTGTTTTTCTCAAAAGATTCTATGGAATGGCAGTATGTGTCAGTACTGGCCAGTGATCAGGACGGTACACTGGGAAGTATGTGGGAGTGCCCGGATTTCTTTTGCCTGGATGGCAGTTATATATTGCTTACATCGCCACAGGATCTGTGTGCAGATCAGGAGTTTCATAATGGTAATAATTCTGTATATTATATGGGCGATTATGACAGAGCACAGCATAATTTTCATTATCAGGATGTGCATTCTCTGGATGATGGCCTGGACTTCTATGCATCGCAGACAATGCTGGCTTCAGATGGAAGACGGATTCTGATCGGATGGATGCAGTCATGGGATTCCAATATTCGTCCGGCAGATCAGAAGTGGGCCTGCATGATGACAATACCTAGAGAACTGCAGTTAAAACAGGGCAGGCTGTTGCAGAACCCGGTTCGTGAGCTTGAAAACTATCATAAGAATGAGGTTGTTTATAAAGGTAAAAGAATAAGCGGCATGCGACAGCTGGCTGGTATTGAAGGACGGATTTTGGACATGACAATAGAGATACAGAGCGGAGATTATCGGGAATTTACGATTGCTTTTGCACAGAATGAGAAGTATCAGACCAGCTTTACAATTCGGAGAGATAAGAATCAGATAGAGATAGATCGTACCTATTCCGGGATGGTACGTGATGCCATATCAATTCGGAGAGTAAATGCAAGAACTACACTGAAAACATGTAAGATCCGGATGATAATGGATAAATATTCTGCGGAGATTTTCCTGAATGATGGAGAACAGGTATTTAGCAATACATTCTACACACCAATGGAAGCTGATGCAATCAGTTTCTATTGCGATGGAACTGTGATTGCCGATATTGTGAAGTATGATATCTCTATGTCTTAGGAGGAACAGTGTATGAATAAGTACGATGTAGTGGCCTTAGGTGAACTGCTGGTTGATTGTCAATTAATGAAGGAGGGATAAAAATGTGGGAACTGGAAATTGCATTAAAATCAATTGCACCATATAAGAGCTCTCTGTAAATGAAAGTCTGCCCCCCGGCTATGCCGGGGGGATTTTTGTATAAATGAAAGCTGTAGTTATTTCCTATTATTTAATGATGCAATATAATCAAGATCCTTTGGATCGCATACATCATCCCGCTTTACGGTGACGTGTAGAAGCTGAGAGTTAAAATCCAGAAAAGTTCCCTTGCTGTCTCCGTGGTCGTTGGAACGTTTTACCAGAATGCCGACCAGCATAAATGCGAAGCCGAATCCCAGTAGATTGCCTAAAATAAATGCACCGAATCCCATATTATATTCCCTCCTGTCGATCTTTTACATATGAATCTGTAGTTTTGCTTTCTGTCAATTCCACACTCTTTTTTACTTTATGAAACTTAGCGATACCGATACCAACGAAGATGCCGGTAACAATAAGAACATCAAAAACAAATTTTCCGGGAGAATCGATCATATCCATAAGGAAAAGTCCGTAAATGATTAAAAAGGCAAAAAAGGAGACTGCCAATCCGGTTAAAATAAAGCAGACAGCTACCTTTGATTTGTTATATGGAACACCGCCGACAACTTTTCCGGTCTGTCCGTTCACTAATATGGTATATGGCTTCTGCTGGTAACGGAAGGTCAGAAACCAGGCCGGCAGCATAGCATAGTCGGCTTTCAGAATCTGACGTTCTGGGGCGTTCTGAACGATAGTTACGTTATTGGCATGTACAGTATCCTTGATCGCAGCATTAAACAGATTCTCCGCACGGGAGATCGCAAGTGTATGTAACTGCTCTGCCGGTACGTCATAGCGGTCCGCATAGAATCCGGACAGGTAACTGATATCAAACGGCTGAAGTGCATGAGTATCATATGGCTCCAGTCTCTGTGAAGATTCGTCTGCTAATTTCCCGGATGCATCCAGTGTCAGCTGCTTAAAGTTACAATCCGCTTCCCGGTAGAAGAAGACATCATGCTCATTATCACCGGAACCCTTTGTCCCGCTCAGATAGACCTTATCTTCATAATGAATGTCAAACAACCAGTACGGGATATAGATTCCCCGTACCCGTTCTACATCAAAGTTCTTAATCTCATTGGAAATAAAGAATCCCTTTTTCAGTTTCTGCCGGATTGCAATTACAGCCTGATCTTTTGTAACGGAGAAAGGAAGAATATATTTCGGCTTGATTTCAGAAGAGACCCGGCTGAATATGATGGTCGGCTGCCCACAGTAGGCACAGAAGGTGGAAGACTCCACGCCGTTGATAGCAAGTTCCGCACCGCAGGCGGTACAGGTGTAAATGTTACATTCCATCGTGTCTTCCGGTTCCGGAGTCCGTTCCGCATCAAAAAGACTTCCGCAGCTTGGACACTCCATTTTGTTTTTGGCGGGATTATAGACTAGAGCTTTTCCGCAGTTCGCACAATATAATATCATAATTAACTCCCTTTATCAGTAATGATAGTTCTGTGAAAATCTTAGCATAGACGGTCGGGTTTGTAAATTCATTCCGGGAGGAATTTTGCGGGAGCAGAGCACAGTTTTATCGGTTGGTATGTGAGTGAATGTGTAAAGTTTGTTTGACAAAAGGCCACAACTGAAATACCATGAATAAAGAAACGCATATCTTTGATACTAAATAATAGGATGACAGTACAATTAAATGGCATAACAGCAGCAGAATAATAAAAGAATAGGAAAGAAACGAGGAGAGCGACATGTGTACAGCAGCAACTTATCAGACAAAGGACTTTTATATGGGACGGACTCTGGATTATGAGTTTTCTTATGGAGAAGAGATTACGATCACACCGCGGAATTATCCGTTTGATTTCCGCTATGACGGCAGGCGGGAGAGCCATTATGCGATCATAGGGATGGCACATATTGCAGACCGGTATCCGCTATATTATGATGCGGTGAATGAAAAAGGACTGGGGATGGCAGGACTGAATTTTGTGGGAAATGCAGTCTATGCACAACCGGAAGAAGGACGTAGAAATGTAGCACAGTATGAGTTTATACCATGGGTGCTCAGCCAGTGTGCAACACTTGATGAGGCGAAGGGACTGCTGGAGGAAATGAATCTGACAGGAACCCCGTATAGTGACCGGCTTCCGGCGGCACAGTTGCATTGGATCATTGCGGATCGGAGTGGTGCGATCACGGTGGAGTCGGTTGCAGATGGACTTAAGATTTATGAGAATCCGGTTGGCGTCCTGACGAATAACCCACCGTTTGAGCAGCAGATGTTCGGACTGAATGCCTATATGCATTTGTCACCGAAACAGCCGGAGAATCAGTTTGCGAAGCAGATAGATCTGAAGCCGTATAGTCGTGGCATGGGTGCGATCGGTCTTCCGGGAGATCTGTCCTCTTCATCCCGGTTTGTCAGAGCTGCATTTGTGAAGCTGCATGCAGTATCCGGAACAGGGGAACCGGAGAGTGTGGGGCAGTTTTTCCATATTCTCGGAGCCGTGGATCAGCAGAGAGGATGATGTGAGGTGGCAGAGGAAAAATATGAGATCACCATTTATACTTCCTGCTGGAATGCCCAGAAAGGGATTTATTACTATACCACCTATACGAACCATCAGATTACGGCGGTGGATATGCACAGGGAGAACTTGGATAGTAAGGAACTGATTCATTATCCAATGCTTCAGGAAGAGAGTATTTGTTTGCAAAACGGAAAGCCGTTCCGGAACTAAAGGCTATGCTTCTGGATATCTTTCCGAGAATGTGCATGACCTTGTGCAGAACCCAGGCAATGATCAGAGAAATGGAAATGGTTGCCAGAATAATAAATGGATTTTGATGAAAGTTCCTGCTTGACAGGATAACACTGTTATGCTACCATAACGATGTTATGTAGAAGCGGTAGATAGATTGAGGTAGAAATATGAAGAATGATCATGAGACAAAGGAACGTCTCCTTGTGTGTGCAAGAGAGGAGTTTTTGGAAAAGGGTTATCAGAAGGCCTCCCTGCGCAGCATCTGTAAGAAGGCAGGTGTGACGACCGGAGCCTTGTACTTTTTCTTTCAAGATAAAGAGGATTTGTTCTCGGCCATCGTGCAGCCGACCTTAGATCAGATACGGGAAATGGCAGAGCAGCATGTGCGGCAGGAGTTGATGATGCTGCAGAATCTTCCGGGAGCGGATAAGGATAATATGCATGATGATCATAATGCAACCGAGCAGATTCTTCATGTATTATATAAGAATTATGATATCTGTCAGATGCTTTTGACGAATAGTCAGGGATCCCGGTATGAGAATTGTCTGGATGAGATTGTGGATCTGTTTGAAAACGGACAGCGTGCATTGGCACAGGAGCAGGCGAAGCAGTTGGGGATACAGCCACCGGATGATTACATTCTGCATTGGGTGATCCATATTGAGCTGGATGCCTATGTGCATATACTGCTTCACGAGCGGAATGAAGAAAAGGCACTCAAGCATATGGATCAGGTACTGGATTATCTGTTGGCCGGGTGGGAAGCATTATTTCGTAGAAAGTAAAAATCGATTTAAAGAGGAAGAAACAGGCTATGTCCGGCAATCGGGCATAGCTAAATTACATAACAAAACATAACAGTGTTATGTTTACACAAAAAACAAAAGAATTATAAAACAGGAGGAAAGAATCATGTATGTTCAGGTGTCAGATGTTAAGAAGAGTTACGGCGAAGGTGGTAGCTTTATTCAGGTGTTGAAAGGGGTTACAGTCGGCGTTGATCAGGGAAGTATGTGTGTAATACAGGGAACCAGTGGATCAGGAAAGTCAACTCTGCTTAATTGCATCGGTGGCCTGGACGTGGTAGATTCCGGGTCCATTCAGGTGGATGGAAAAGAAATGGTCGGATTAAAGCCGGAGGAGCTTTCCGATTACCGGCGAGATTATCTGGGATTTATTTTCCAGTTCTACAATCTGGTTCCAAACCTGACAGTGCGTGAGAATATACAGGTGTGTGAATATCTGACAGAGCATCCGTTAAATATGGACGAACTGCTGGACATTCTGGGACTGACAGAGCATCAGAACAAGTTCCCGGCGCAGTTATCCGGTGGACAGCAGCAGCGGTGTGCGATTGCCAGAGCACTGATCAAGAATCCGAAGCTGTTGCTCTGTGATGAGCCGACCGGAGCACTGGATTCCAAGACCTCCAGAGATATTCTCGTTCTGCTTGAAAAAATCAATGCGCAGTATGGTACGACCATGCTGATCGTTACACATAATAATGCGATCAAAGATATGGTAGATCAGGTTATTATCTTAAAGGATGGTCTGATCCGGAAAAATTACCGTAACGAGACGAAGGTACCGGCAGCAGAATTGGAGGATTTATAAAATGCAGAAAGTATTACGAAAAAGAATTTTACGTGATTTTAAGACAAATATTGCCCGGTATCTGGCACTTGGATTTCTGATCATCTTAAGTATGTATCTGGTCATCAGCATGCTGGGAGCAGCAGAAACAATTATCCGGGGAAGTTTAAAGGCAGATGCAGATGCTCATGCAGAGGATGGTGAGTTTTCCCTGTTCGTGCCGATGAAGGAGAGCGAAGAAGAAGCTCTGAGAGCCCGGGGCATCACACTGGAGAAAATGTTTTTTCTGGATTATACCGTAGAAGAGACCAAGACACTGCGGTTGTTTGAAAACCGGGAGGAAATCAATCAGATTACTCTGAAAGAAGGCAGCCCGGCAGCAGCAGAGGATGAGGTGGTACTGGAGCGGCGCTATGCAGAGATAAATGGGATTCGGGTCGATGATAAGATCGAGATCGGTGGACATGTTTTTCGGGTAGTCGGAATCGGTACGGTGCCGGATTATGATTGCACCTTAAAAACACTGGGAGATACCGGGTGTGACAGCCAGAATTTTGGACTTGCATTTGTGACAGCAGATACCTATCAGGCAATGCGTAAGGAAGGAAAGAGCGCGAAATCTGAAGAATATTATTATGCATATCTCTTAAATGACAGGATGACAGATGACGAGTTAAAAGACGAATTAAAGGAGTTGGAATTTTCAGCGGACGATGTACAGGATGCATATTTTCAGGAATACTGGGACCGGACACTGGGCAGAGAGGATGAGCTTCGTGACGGGATTCAGGAGCTGGTAGATGGTGCAGAGGAATTAAAGGATGGGTTAAAGGAATTAAGTGATAATAACGAAGCCTTACGGGATGGAGCCGATACGATTCTGGATTCTTACCTGTCAGAAGCCAATAAGGCATTGGGAAGCTATGGAATCCCGACTCTGACCAGAGAGAATTTTGAACGGGTTCTGGAGGCACAGATTCCGGCACAGAGCAGTGCACTGGTACGGATGTCCATGAAGAATCTGTTGCTGGAATTAAAAGAACTGAAATCCTTTGCCGATGGAGTTGACGAGTATACGGATGGCGTTGCGGAGGCGTCGGATGGTGCAGAGGAACTGCAGGATGGTGTGAAGGACTTAAAGGATGAAACCGATGACATTATTGATGAAATCTTTGACGCAGATGCCGGGAATCTGATGACCTTTGTAAAAGCAGGAGATAACGCAAGGATTCAGGCAGCATCCGGAGATCAGGAGCTGTACCGGAGCGTCGGAACCATTGCGGGTTGTATTATTTTGGTTTTGATTTCCTATGTATTATCTGTATTCGTGGTACATTCCATTGACCGGGAGAGTTCCGTTATCGGTGCATTATACGCATTGGGGGTAAAGAAGCGGGACCTGATGAACCATTATGTAATGCTGCCGACCGTCATTGCTGCGGTTTCCGGTGTGATCGGTACCCTGATCGGATACAGTAAAGTCGGCGTAAGGGTACAGATGCAGGATTGTTATAATTACTATTCTTTGCCGGATCTGAATGTAATAATAATGCCATATCTGTTGATTTACGGAGTGATAGCGCCACCGTTGATCTGTTGGATCGTAACCAGTCTGGTTATCAATAAACGACTGTCAAAGCCGGTGCTGACTCTGATTAAGAACGAGCAGAAGGTAAGTAAGGGAAATGATTTTAAGTTAAAGCATATGAAGTTTATGCGGTTATTCAAGCTGCGTCAGATCATCCGGGAGAGAAGAACGGCATTTACGGTTGTGTTCGGAATGTTTGTCAGCCTGTTGATCGCAATCATGGCAATGGAAATATTTGTGTACTGCGATACTGTGCGCATACAGTATCCACAGGATACAAAATACGAGTATATGTATACCTATAAATATCCGTCAGAGGAGGTGCCGGAAGGGGGGTATAAGGCATATGCGAAGACAATGAAAAAAGCCATTTACGGTTATACCTTTGATGTGACAGTCCTTGGAATTACAGAGGATAATCCATTCTTTGATGTAAATCTGAAGGATACCTCCAGTCAGGTGGTGATCAGTTCAGCCATTGCCTACAAATATGGTCTGAAGGTTGGAGATGTGATTACCTTAAAGGATGAAGAAGCAGATAAATTATATGCATTTGAGATATATGACATTACGCAGTATTCTCCGTCCTTCATGGTATTTATGCCATATGATAAGGCATTGGAGCTTTTCGGAGAACCGGATGATTATTATAATGTAGTGTTCTCTGATCACGACCTTGAAATCGAATCCGGACGGTTATATTCTACAATAACAAAGACGGATGTGGAGAAAGCAGCCGGTATCTTTGTAAACCAGATGCAGGGAATGATCATTACATTGGGGATGGTGTCTGTTATCATATTTGCGATTGTATTGTATCTGATGATGAAGGTGATGATCGATCGTTCCGCATTCAGTATTTCACTGATCAAGATATTCGGATATCGGGATAAGGAGCTGAAGAAGATGTACCTAGACGGTAACTTTTATGTGATCGCCATTGGGGCATTGCTCTCGGTTCCTCTCGGAAAAATGATCATGGATGCCATTTATGAACCGGCATTTACACCAAATGTAGCCTGTGGTGTTGATAAATCCTTCTCTGTATGGATTTATCTGGGAATATTCGCATTGGTGTTTATCCTGTACTTCATCATCAATCATCTGCTTGTCCGAAGAATCCGGAAAATGATTCCTGCGGAGGTACTGAAGAACCGGGAGTAATGGCTCCCGGCGAAATCAACCGGCAATCCGGAAAATATTAACCAGAAATACCATTGCTAATCCATAGTAGGTGACAACTGCAACCAGGTCATTGACCGTTGTAATGAGTGGTCCGGAAGCAACCGCCGGATCAATATGGATCTTGTGGAAGAACATCGGGATCACGGTTTCGATCATGCTGGAGATCACCATTGCAACGATCAGTGATACACCGACACAGCCGGAGATCAGAAAAGCCGGCATCCATGCATAGCCCTTAAACAGATGGATATAAATGCCAAGGAATACTAAAGCCATGATGCCAAGGCTTGCACCGTTTAAGAATCCAATTTTCACTTCCTTCCAGAGCAGTGCCAGCTTCTTACGGGCAGTCAGGGACTCATCCATGAGAACCCGGATGGTAACAGCCAGTGACTGGGTTCCGACGTTTCCTGCCATATCGAGGACCAGAGACTGGAAGCAGATCACGATCGGAAGAACGGCAACTACAGATTCAAAGATGCCGACCACAGAAGAAACTGCCATTCCAAGGAATAACAGAATGATCAGCCATGGCAGACGTTTCTTCATACTGGTCAGCGTGGACTCCTTCAGGTCATCCTCAGAAGTCAGACCGGCCAGCTTTGCATAGTCATCACCCATAGCATCATCGACCAGCTCTACAATGTCGGTCGCAGTCAGAATACCGGCAATCCGGCCGTCTTCGGTCAGAACCGGCAGGGAATCTTCTTCATAATCTGCAATCTTTTCGATACAGACGTCAATTTTTTCATGCTCTAACACATATGGATAAGAACTACTGATGATATCCCGGAGATTATCATTCTCGCGGGCAATGATCAGATCCTTTAAGTCGATCGCACCGGAAAATTTTTCGTCCTGATCCATGACATAGATCGTGGAAATATTATCATGTTCACCGGCCTGTTTTACCAGCGCACTCATGGCTGCACGGATGGTAAGCGTATCCGGAATACAGACAAAGTTGTTCGTCATACAGCTTCCGATTTCATCCTCATCGTAAGAAAGCAGCTTCCGAACATCCTTCTGGGCATCTTCATCCAGCAGCTTGACAATCTCCTGTTTCTTCTCATCCGGAAGATAATCCAGAACGTCCAGAGCATCATCCGCATCCATGTAGGAAACGACCTTGGCAGCACGCTCTACCGGCAGTTCCTCCAGATAGATCTCGACATCATCCAGGTAGGAGAAGACTTCTGCCACCCGCTGGACACCAAGAATCCGGTAAAGGTGCTTGCGCTCGTTCTCTGTAAGCCGGGTGATCGCCTCTGCAATATCACGATCATGATAATCGGACAGTCTTTTCAACAGACTGGTATCGTTTTTTGTAGTGTGAATGATTTTGATCAGTTCATTTGTATAATCGGTTCTGGTTGTGATTTCTTTTTTCATTTCTGCCTCCTTATCTCCGGAACGTTCCGGTGTGGTGCCGGAGCATAACAAGACAGAATGTAGCTAGTTCTGTTTTATGAATAGCTGCATTCTTCTATATGCTGATGCATCACATAACTGACTTCGACCTATACAATCGCAACTATCCATAAAACTCACCTCCTGATATTAGAAATTAAGATAAGGTTCTTTTTTAACCGAAGTGATTATAGCAAAAAACAGCTGATTTCACAACCAGAAAAATGTAAAAAAAATGTAAAATTAGATTCGGATTTATAGGTTGCGGGCAGAGGTAGTCTGGGTTATACTTAATGCATGTACTTAAAGAATAACAGCGGAGGAATGAAAAATGGATATGAATATCGTATGTTTAGACTTAGAGGGTGTATTGGTTCCGGAGATTTGGATCGCATTTGCAGAGGCAAGCGGAATCCCGGAGTTAAAGAGAACGACCAGAGATGAACCGGATTATGAGAAGCTGATGAACTGGAGAATCGGAATCTTAAAAGAGCACGGTCTGGGATTGAAGGAGATTCAGGAGACAATTGCGAAGATCGATCCGATTCCGGGTGCAAAAGAGTTTTTGGATGAATTAAGAAGCATTACCCAGGTGATCATTATCAGTGATACCTTTACCCAGTTTGCAGGTCCTTTGATGAAGAAGCTTGGCTGGCCGACCATCTTCTGTAATTCTCTGGAGGTAGCACCGGACGGAGAGATTACCGGATTTAAGATGCGGATCGAGAACTCTAAGCTGACAACCGTAAAGGCATTGCAGTCAATCGGATATCAGACGATCGCCAGTGGTGACAGCCACAACGATCTGGGGATGATTCAGGCAAGTAAGGCAGGCTTCCTGTTCAAGAGTACCGAGCAGATCAAGAAGGATCATCCGGAGTTGCCGGCATATGAGACCTATGATGAGCTGATGGCAGCAATCAAAGCTGCTCTGTAAGTTGCAGAACAGGGAACACCACAGGAATTAAGACGGAAAAACGGTATCTATAAGTATGTGGAAACATCAGTAAATTTAAGCGTAGCAGCTTTATCAGGCTGCTACGCTGTTTTTATCACAGCAGTTATCTGGCTTGCTGACGCAGCTGCTGTAACTCCAGATCCTTATGTGCTAATTGTGACTGCAACTCCTGATTATTCCGTTTCAGTTCATCAATCGTAGCCTGCATTTCGTCAATCATGTAGTCAACCGTATTTTCATCCAGTATCTGTAATTCTTTTGAAAAAAGTCCCATAATATCCTCCGTATTTCTGCATAGCTCATAAACATCCGCATACATATCCCGAAATTTCGGATACTGTGAGAGCAGTGTTACGATCAGCTCCGGGTCATCAATGCTGAGAAATGCCAGCCATGCATCCAAGTCATTTTGTATACCTTTATTATGAAAATGTTTCATAAAAATGTCAAGAGGTATAAAGCAATATTTTTGCAATAATTCTATCGGTATACCTGTATCGGTCACAGAAAACGCATGGTGGAGATAGGGACTTTTTGATTGTTTGTCATATCTTATACGATCGACATAAACCATTCCACGGTCTTTGGATCATAGTGGGAGAAGAACAGGCTTTCACCGCTGTCCAGAGCGGAGATTGCAGCCATATCCTCCGGAGTTAATGTGAAATCAAATAAATCAAAGTTCTCCTGCATACGTTCCTTGTGAACGGATTTCGGGATGATAACGACATCACTCTGCAGCAGGAAGCGTAAAGCGATCTGCGCTGCTGTTTTTCCGTATTTTGCACCGATTTCGGTCAGGACCGGATTGGTAAACATGTCATTTCTACCTTCGGCAAAAGGTCCCCAGGACTCAATCTGACAGCCGTATTTCTGCAGATATTCTTTGGCTGTTTTCTGTTGCTGGAATACATGGGTTTCGACCTGATTCACAGCCGGCTTGACAGTTGCGAAATGCTGGATATCCAGATAACGGTCAGGCCCGAAATTGGAAATGCCGAGCGCACGGATCTTTCCTGCCTGATAGAACTCCTCCATAGCACGATAGGTGCCGTAGTAATCACCAAACGGCTGGTGAATCAGCAGCAGATCCAGATAATCGGTCTGCAGTTTCTGCATGGATTCCTCAATTGACTGTTTTGCTTTTTCATAGCCGGCATTGGTGATCCAGACCTTGGTAGTCAGGAAGAACTCTTCACGGGGCAGACCGCATTCTGCCAACGCGGCACCGACACCCTCTTCGTTATAGTATGCCTGTGCGGTATCAATACTTCGATAACCGATATCAATGGCATCCAGGACACAGCGCTTGGTATCCTCCGGTGGAGTCTGATAGACACCATAGCCGAGCTTCGGCATTTTAATTCCATTATTTAATGTAACATATTCCATTGTGACACCTCCAAATTTCTGAAATATAGATTCTTTTTACAGATTCAACTTTACAATGATTTACTGATAAAGTACACTATTAATACAGAAATGCACGTTTCAAAAAATGAAAAGCAAAAGGAAAGGAGCGCGATATATGCTGGATCTGTATGAATTAAAGCAGCTGGTGGCATTTGCGGATTTGGGAACATTGTCAAAGGTTGCGGAGGCATTTCACATTTCAACACCATCGATTACGCGGTCAATGCAGCATCTGGAGGAGAGCTTTGGGGTACCGCTGTTTATCCGGGGGAAAAACCGGATTGAATTAAATGTGACCGGAGAAGCTGCCGTGGAATATGGCAGAAAGCTGCTTCAGGAAACCGAGCAGACCGTAGCACAGGTACGGGCTTTTGATCTCCGGCAGAGAACCATTGTAATTAAATCCTGTGCGCCGGCTCCGTTGTGGGAATTGATGAAGAAGCTGAATGCTGCCTATCCGGACAGGACGATTTCTTCTGCAATCTGCCAGAACGAGGAGGTTATGGCAGGCTGGAAAAACGCAGTCTGCGACATTGCGGTTTTTTCGGCACCGGTGGAAGGGGCACAGCCGTTTATGCGGGAACATCTATATGTCTGTGTGCCGGAGAATCATGAGCTGGCGCAGTATGAATCCCTGACTTTTGAGCAGATCAATGGGTTTAATTTCCTGTTGCGTACGGAGCTTGGGTTCTGGGATACGATGTGTCGGCAGAAGATGCCGGCATCCAAGTTTCTGGTACAATCAGAGGAGGATGTATTCCGGGAGCTGGTGAAGTCATCTTCGTTACCGTGTTTTACCACAGATTATGTAAATCAGGGCCGGAGCCCCTATACCGGGCGGGTGAATGTTCCGGTAACGGATGAGGAGGCAAATGTCACATTTTATCTTGCGATTGGGAAGACGACAAAAATAAACCTTGATTCTGCTGTTTTACAATCCGGAATCAATGTGGTATCCTTTGGATAAATTGCAGAGAATCCCGGTAACATTGCGGGGGATTTATGCTGCGGTGAGAGCAATCGGATCAATGATGAGATAGATATGAAGGGAAGAAACTATGAGCAGAATACTACTTCTGGAGGATGATTTAAGTCTGGTGAACGGTCTGTCATTTGCATTTAAAAAGCAGGGCTTTGAGCTGGAGGTGGCACGTACAGTAAAAGAGGCGGATGCATTATGGACAGAAGGTAGCTACGATTTGCTGGTGCTGGATGTGTCGCTTCCGGATGGAACCGGATTTGAATTCTGTGAGAAGGTACGTCAGAGTTCCAAGGTACCGATTATTTTTTTGACGGCTTCGGATGAAGAGGTCAATATTATAATGGGGCTTGATATGGGTGGAGATGATTATATTACAAAACCATTCAAGCTGGGAGTGCTGGTTTCGAGGATTAATGCATTGCTCCGCCGGGCAAAGGATTTCAATGTGTCAGATACAGAGCTGCAGGCAAATGGAATCCGGGTACTCTTGCTGCAGGGACAGGTATTTAAGAACGGACAGCTGCTTGATCTGACAGCAGCTGAATATAAGCTGCTCTGCCTGTTTATGCGGAATCCGAACATTGTGCTGACGAAAGAGCAGATTCTGGATAAGCTGTGGGACTGCGAGGGAAATTATATAGACAGCAGTACATTGACCGTGTATATGCGCAGATTGCGAATGAAGGTAGAAGATGATCCGGGCAATCCGCGGATGCTGCTGACGATTCGAGGTATGGGATATAAATGGAATATCACAGAATGAGGTGAGATATGAAATTATTTGCAAATAAAGAGATTAAACGCTTTTTCCTCACACTATCCGTAATTCTGACCGGATTGCTGGTTCTGTCGGAAGGGGTATTGTGGTTTGGGTATCAGGTGTTGTCTGTCTGGATTCCGGTGCTCATAATCCTTGCCGGAGTTGCCATATGGATAGCGGCGCTTGGGTATTTTCGGAGACAGAACAGGCTGCTGGAGGACGCGGTAACGCAGATCCATTTATATTTGGATGGAAATGTGGATGCACGAATTGAGTGTAATGAAGAGGGAGAGCTCTATACATTATTTCATTCTGTAAATTCTATGGCTGCCATTCTGAACGCACACGCAGCCAATGAGCTGAGAGAAAAAGAATTTCTAAAGGATACGATATCTGATATTTCCCATCAGTTGAAAACTCCATTGGCAGCATTGAATATTTATAACGGACTGTTACAGGATGAGACAGAAAGCTTGTCGGAGGTAAAGGAGTTTGCTGCATTATCGGAGCAGGAACTGGATCGGATCGAGATGCTGGTGCAGAGCCTGTTAAAGATTACGAGGCTGGATGCCGGTGCAATTGTGTTTGAGAAAACCGAGGAGAATGTGGCGGAAATGATGAAGGATGTGGAGTTGCACTTTGCATATCGTGCCGGAATGGAACAGAAGCAGATCGTATTATCCGGAGCGGATGACATTACGATGGTCTGTGACCGGGACTGGATGATCGAAGCCATGGATAATCTGGTGAAAAATGCACTGGATCATACAAAAACGGGAGACACCGTGCATGTGGAATGGCAGACCGGTTCCTCGGCACTTCAGATCCGAGTCAGGGATAATGGATGCGGCATTCATCCGGAGGATCTGTATCATATTTTTAAACGCTTTTATCGGAGCCGGTTTTCAAAGGATCAACAGGGAATCGGACTTGGGCTGCCTCTGGCAAAAGCAATTATTGAAGCACACAGCGGTACGATTGAGGTTGACAGTGAGCTGAATGTGGGAACGACGTTTACGATTAATTTCTTAAATCCTACAAAATTGTAGGATTGCTGTAGTCATACAGTAATATTCGGGTGCTATTCTTTCGAACGTAGACGAAATAGGACGGTGGCGTCCGGTTATGAGAAAGAGGTGTTTGCACAATGAATTTGTTAGAGGTAAGTCATGTCTCTAAGACCTATGGCAGTGGTGAAACGGCGGTAGAGGCATTAAAGGATGTCAGTTTCTCGGTTCCGAAGGGCGAATATGTGGCAATTGTAGGAGAATCCGGTTCCGGAAAGAGTACATTGCTGAATATGATCGGGGCATTGGATATGCCGACCTCCGGTAAGATAATGATTGACGGCAAGGATATTTTTTCTATGAATGATCGAAAGCTGACTGTGTTCCGGCGCAGGAATATCGGTTTTATTTTTCAGGCATTTAATCTGGTGCCGGAGCTTACGGTAGAGCAGAATATGATATTTCCGGTATTGCTCGATTATCAGAAGCCGGATCGGAAATACCTGGAGGAGCTGCTTTCGGTACTGAATCTGCAGGAGCGGCGAAATCATCTGCCGAGTCAGCTGTCGGGAGGGCAACAGCAGAGGGTCGCTATCGGGCGGGCCCTGATGACCAGACCGTCTCTGATTCTTGCGGATGAACCGACCGGTAATCTGGATACACAGAATAGCAGTGAGGTAATTGCCCTGTTAAAGGAAACTTCCAAAAAATATGAGCAGACCATTATCATGATTACCCATAATCGCAGCATTGCACAGACTGCCGACCGGGTATTGCAGGTGTCTGACGGTGTGTTGACGGATCTTGGGAGGTGTCGGGAATGAAAAATTATCTGAGTCTGATACCGATTTCGGCGAAGGTGCGTAAGCATAGTCATCGAATGACGGTTCTGTGCATTATCATTTCCGTCTTGCTGGTGACAACGATTTTCAGCATATCGGATATGATGATCCGGTCTGAAGGCAGAACATTGCAGGCCAAGCATGGAAACTGGCATATCGGAATTGAAAACCTGTCCGAAGGGACTGCGGAGGAAATAAGCCGTCGGCCGGATGTACTGGCTGTTGGTCGTGCAGAAAAATTCAATACGGATGCAGAAGATCCTTATTATATTGGAAAGACAAAAGCTGCATTATACGGTACCGATCAAAACTATCTGACGGAAATGGTAACTGCAATAGAAGAGGGCGAATATCCGCAGGAGGATAATGAGGTTGTGCTTAGTTCGAATGCGAAGGTGATCTTAAATGTAAAAATCGGAGACCATGTAGAGCTACAGACACCTGCCGGTAACAAAGAGGTTATCATATCCGGCTTTGGGTCGGATGACAAACAGGCCTATGATGGACAGTATTTCCTGATAGGTGTATACATGCGATATGGAGCGTTTGCATCTCTGATGGAGGCTAATGGGGTTTTCTGTTCACCTGTCTGGTATGTGCAGTTTCAGAGTGCCGGTGAGGCAGTCGGAGCAATTGCAGAGCTCTCGGAGGATTACCGGATACAGGCAGACAGTATTTCCGAAAATACGGCACTGATGGCAATGGCAGGGAAAAGCAGCAGTAACAGCGTGAAAAGTGTTTATGGGATTGCCGGATTTTTATTTGTACTGGTACTGATTGCGGGGGGATTAATGATCTCCGGAAGTATGAATAGTAATGTGGCACAGCGGACACGGTTTTTCGGAATGATGCGATGTATAGGAGCCAGCCGAAGCCAGGTCATCCGGTATGTGCGGTTGGAAGCATTAAACTGGTGCAAGAAGGCCGTGCCGATTGGTCTGGTGGCAGGAACAGTGATCAGCTGGTGTATCTGTGCAGTGTTGCATTATGGCATAGGTGGAGAATTTAAAGACCTTCCGGTATTTGCTTTCAGTCCGGTCGGCCTGCTCAGCGGAGCCGCAGTCGGAGTGATAACCGTGCTGATTGCAGCACAGCTGCCGGCAATACGGGCAGCAAAGGTGTCTCCGGTATCGGCAATCTCCGGCAATATGGATCAGGGAAGGACCGGGCATCGCAAAATGCGGTTGAAATTCGGGAAAATCGAGAAAGCATTGGGAATGCATCATGCGATCGGTTCTAAAAAAGCATGGTTTCTGATGACTGCCAGTTTCTCTCTTAGCATTATTCTGGTATTCAGTTTTTCGGTCGGTCTGCAGTTTGCCAAAGCACTGCTTCCGGCTATGCGGGACTGGCAACCGGATCTTTTGTTAAATGGCTATGCCAATGAAAGGATCCTGAGCCCGGGACTATGCGATGAGATTCAGGCCATTCCGGGGGTGAAGCAGGTATATGGTTGTGCATATATGGCGAGTGTGCCGGCAATTTCCTCCAGAGAAGGAGTGCAACAGGTGAATCTGGTATCCTACAGCAGCTTTCTCATGGATTGTGCAGAGGACGTAGTAACACAGGGAGATATCGCAGGTGTTGTCGGAGATAATCTGCAGGTGATGACGGCTGTCAATGAGAAAGAGAACCCGTTAAGAGTGGGAGATACGGTTGAAATCAATGGAACGACCGTAGAGATTACCGGTGCAGTATCAGAGGGAGTCTATCCGACGGAAAACAGTGTTATCTGTTCACCGGAGACCTATGAGCGCCTGACCGGAGAGCAGAATTATAGCCTGATAGGGATTATTTTGGACAAGGATGCAACGAACGACACTATACAGCAGATCTATGCGCTGGTTGGTGATAATGTGATATTTAGTGACCTGCGGGAGAGTAATTCGCAGGATCGGATGACCTATACGGCGACAGTGTTTGTTGTATATAGTTTTCTGTTAATCATCGCCATAATAACAGTATTTAATATCATTAACAGTATTTCAATGAGTGTAACCGCACGAATGAAGCAGTACGGAATCATGCGGGCAGTCGGTATGGATAGCAGGCAGGTTATGCGTATGATCGCATCGGAAGCTTTTACGTATGCGATTTCCGGCCTTGTTATCGGAGGCGGACTTGGAATTCTGCTGAATCATTACCTGTATGTGAGTCTGGTAACACGATATTTCGGAAATGTCTGGCATATGCCGGTTGTACTGTGTATACTGGTCTTAATTTTTACACTTGGAGCAGCGGTTCTGGCGTTCTGTGTTCCAGCAAAACGGATTCAAAATATGGTGATAACAGAAAATATACAGAGTATGTGATAAGAAAAATTGTCTCCATTATATAGATGTACGTGTTACAAAAGCGCCGTATATCTACGGCGCCTTTGTATGTGTGGGAAAAAGAAACAAGAATCATTTATTATTCATAATGTTTTTTCTTTCTGTCTATCATGGTTGTGCCGATGACTGTGCCGCCACTGACAAATAACAATGCAAGTGCCGGGAATAAATGATTAGTGTCACCGGTCTGAGGAGCTTGGGAATTACTTTTCAGCTTCGCTGTTATGGTGTCTGTCTTTGAGATTTCTTTCGCACCGTCTTTATCGCTGAAATATTTCCCACAACCGTCGCAGTACCAATATTCAATCGTTCCTTCTGTGGTCTTGGTGGCTGCATTTGCCGGGAAGTGCTTGAGGTTGGCGTGGTTCTTCGGATTAAGCTCTCCATATTCTTTATTGCAGATCTCACATTTGGCTTTGTCTTTGCAAGTCGCCTTGCCACCGGTGCACACGGAGAGAATCTTGCCGCAGTAGTCGCACTTGTGATCCTTATTACCATCGTCACATTGGCTTAAAATCTTGCCGCAGTAGTCACACTTATGATCTTTATTATCATCGTCACATTGGCTTAGAATCTTGCCACAGTAATCACATTTATGATCTTTATTGCCATCGGTACACCGGCTTAAGATCTTGCCGCAGTAGTCACACTTATGATCTTTATTATCATCAGCACACTGACTTAAAACCTTGTCGCAGTAGTCACACTTATGATCCTTATTGTCATCAGAGCATTGGCTTAAAACCTTGTCGCAGTAGTCACATTTGTGGTCTCTGTTATCATCGGCACACTGGCTTAAAACACTGTCGCAGTAGTCACACATATGATCCTTATTATCATCAGAGCACTGGCTTAAAACCTTGCTGCAATAGTCGCATTTGTGATCCTTATTATCATCAGAGCACTGGCTTAAAACTTTGTCGCAATAGTCACATATATGATCCTTATTATCATCGGTATGGGTTGCTTCATCCTTTTTTATGCCGCAGGCGGAGCATTCATGCCAATGTGTCTCATTGTTTTCTAACCATTCGGTCTTATAAGTATGCTCTGCATAACCGTCTTTCTGATTGGCATCTGTGATCGGACATCCCGGCGCAGTACATTCGTGCCAGTGATGGGTGGTATTGGAGCTCCAGGCAGTCTCATTCCATTCATGTCCATGGACTAGTGTGCCGCCGAATTCACTTACAGTTCCGTTGCCGCCGGACACGGTTACTTTCATAGTCACCAGTTCACTGCAGAAGTCGGTATAGAGATCAGCGTTCGCCTCTTCCGAGAAAATGTTCAGTGTATAGCTTCCGTCAGATACACCGGCAAGAGGAATGGATAGATTTCCACTTGCAGCGTTGGAACTGTCAGCCAGTTTTCCATAATATTTTACGGCTCCAGTACTATCTGTTAAAACACAGGAAATATACTGATTAGTTCCGGTGGTTGCACCGAAATAGCTGAAGGAAAGCGAGGTGCCTGTCTGGGTGCTCTGTTTTGGAGTTGCCCCCACAGTAAGTGTCTGGCCTCTGTGTTTCATTGTAAACTTTACTGTTCCGGTCGGTGCTTCTGCTGAGATAAGATTGTTTCCTACGGTCGCAGATCCCTTGCCATTTTCAGAAGCGGCAGATGTAAAAAGAACAGAGGATAGATTCAAACATAGGGCAGGACGCGCTTCGGCATCATAATGAGCAACTCCGCTGGGCATATGACCGGCTATGGCACTTTGACGTATTTTATAACCGAAGTCGGAATCAGGAGAACGCAGCCACCACCAATCACCATTACCATAACTTTGAACGGTTGCATTATTTATAGTATTCCATTCTGCTTCCGACAATGCCCATAGTTTCTGATTGGCGGCTCCCGGGCCGGCAATTCCGTCTGCACTGGGATTCTGATAGGTTCCGCCTCCAATCAGACTCCTTGGGCTGATGACAGCCTGTTCTTTAACCGGAATTCCGTTTGCGAGCGAGACCATCTTCTGCTGCAGAGTACTTCCCATATACTCATTTGGAGTTGCCCATGTGCTTCCGTCCGGATTATTGGCATAATAATACGTCCAGCTGTATTGAGAGTATTTCTTATATCCTTGGGATTCAGTATTTTGTCCGTTACGGAATATTACGTTCTTAAAATCGCTATCTGCATTTGCAGATAGCAGAGTAATGTGACCGGATTGCGGATAAACCCCGCTTGTTCCGTCCCCGATTACCCACCACTCGTGGCCGGCAAAGGCAACTTTACTCTGATTCACTGTCAGGGTGGGTAGCTTGCTTTTGATTTCCGTTGCCGGAGCTGTGATTGGCATATGGTATAGCATGATACACAGAGTAAGCAGGATACCTAAAACTCGTTTTTTCATATTGTTTCCTCCGTTTGAAATAATATTACGGCGGATCTTCGCACCGATGTTCACGCCGTGAATGAACTCGGTGTTTGACGGGTTTTGTCAATCTCTTTTGTATTTATTTACAAACAGAGCTACGCCCTGTTTTAAAATCTCCATCTGGCTTGTTAAATAAAATTCATCTTCGAACAGAGCATAATGGACACAGGCCCGGACGAAAATGAAAATTAATGGTGTGATTACCGTATAGGGGATGTCGATTTTCGGCTCAAGTTGTTTTGCATACTCGGTATATCTTTCGTTGACACCCTCGAAAAACTTTTTCCCGTGTTCAATATATTTCGGATGTGTATAGACCTGATACATCAGCCGATATTTGCTGCCGTGTTCCCTGGCTGTCCAGTAGGGCACTTCTTCAATAAAGCGCATGACATCCTTGGGGTCGGTAGGAGCCTTCTGCATGAAATCATCCTCAACCTTTCCCATACAGTAAGCGGTAGATTGGATGATCAAATCATCCAGGTTATCAAAATACTGATATAATGTGGCGGAATTGCAGTTGCATTCTTTTGCAATTGTCTTTATTCCAACACTGTTCAGTCCGTATTTGGCATAGCAGGCAAAGCATTTTTCCATTATTTCAACTTTTTTTGCCTGACGTGCTTTCTCATTTACAGTTCGCAAGCCGCCTCATCCCTTTTCATAAAGTAATCGATTAATTATATAATAACATAGCTTTTTATTTTTTCAAGCAAATATACGAAAAATTTTAGGATATCTTGTATAGTTCAGAAAAAAGAGGTTACAGAACTATTTTATTCGTGTGCAAAGTCATACAGTTTCTGGATGTCTGCAGGGAGCTTATCCGGCAGCATCGCATGGATTTCGTCTTCATTGCCATCGGCTATGGCCTTGTCATAATACCAGCATTTAAATTCAAGCATGGCCATGTTTTTTTCAAGTTCGTGCATCTGCTCTTCGAGTACCTGTTTCCGGGTCTCGAAGAGCTCTTTTCGCTTCTGATAGGTGGAAGGCCCCTCTTCACACCATTGCATGAACTGTCGGATGTCCCGGATCTCCATGCCGGTCTTTTTCAGGCAGTCAATGACGTGCAGAGTCTCCAGCTCCTTGTCTGAGAATTTGCGGATGCCGGATTGGCGTTCCATCGTCGGGAAAAGTCCCTCATTGTCATAATATCTGAGTGTGGATACCGGGATCTGAAACATTTCTGCGACCTGTCCGATTGTATACATAATAAATCCTCCTGAATTCATGCAATATAATAAGTGATAAAAAGGTATTGACCTAAAGCTGACTTTAGATGTTAGTATGATTGTACAATCAATGAACAAAGAAATCAATAGGTTTGAAAGGAGATTTTATCATGTATCATCAGCAGTTGACATTAAGCAATGGAGTGAAGATTCCGCAGTCGAAGCATATTCACCAATCGCACATGGGGAGATCTTAAATCAGCCGGAGATTCAGGCTATGGCAGAGAAGTACGGAGTATCCGTTCCGCAGCTTTGCATCCGGTATACCTTACAGCTAGGTACCATCTCACTGTCGAAGACTGCCAATCCTGACCACATGAAGACAAATGCCGATATGGACTTTGAAATCAGTGCAGAGGACATGGAGACACTTAAGAACTTCAAGAAGATCGAAAACTACGGGGCAAGCAGCGGATTCCCGGTTTATGGAGGAAGATTGTAATGAAAAGACCATATATTATTTGTCATATGATGACTTCCGTGGATGGAAGAATTGACTGTGCCATGACCCATGGCGTTACAGGACTGAAGCTGATGGATGTGAAGCGTTTTGCCAGTGATGCAGTCTGGATCCGGTATCGGATATAAGTAAGAGATAGAACCCCGCATCTGACATTGATAGGTACCCGGAATCCCGGACACATATCACATTGGCAGATGCGGGGCTTCTGTATTTACATATTAATTATTAGCGGCACCTTCGTAAACAGCCTCATTGGTGAATTCGATTCCCAGTTTCTTGAAGGTATTCATGTCCACTGCGGAAAGAATAGCCGATACATGGAGCTGGCAGCCGGATAGCTTCGGCAGCTGTTCCAGAGCAAGCTTCGCATTCGGATCGGAGACCGCACACATGGAGAGCGCGATCAGAACCTCATCGGTATGAAGTCTCGGATTGCGGCTGCCCAGATAGCCGGTCTTTAACTGCTGGATCGGTTCGATGAAGGTGCGGGAAATCAGATGTACCTTTTTATCAATGTTACCAAGCACCTTGATTGCATTTAACAGAACAGCGGAAGCCGGACCGAGCAGATCGGAGGTAGAGCCTGTGATGATGGTTCCGTCCGGAAGCTCCAGTGCGGCTGCGGCAGAACCGTTCTCTTTCGCCAGATCATTGGCAACCGGTACAACGGCACGGTCGTTTACCGTGATCTTAGCCTGCTTCATGATCAGCTCCTGCTTATAAACCTCTTCCTTGGTCGCTTCATCTTTGACAAATCGGTTCAGTGACTGATAATATCTCCGGATGATCTCCTGTCTGGAAGCCTCCTTGCAGACCTCATCATCAATGATGCAGTTACCTGCCATATTAACACCCATATCGGTAGGGGACTTATATGGACAGTGACCGTAGATGCCCTCAAACATAGCGGCGAGTACCGGATAGATCTCGATATCCCGGTTATAATTGACGGTGGTCTCGTTATAAGCCTCCAAATGGAAAGGATCGATCATATTGACGTCATTCAGATCGGCGGTCGCAGCTTCATATGCCAGATTGACCGGATGCTTCAGAGGAATATTCCAGATCGGGAAGGTCTCGAACTTGGCATAGCCGGCTTTGATTCCGTTCTTGTTCTCATGATAGAGCTGGGACAGGCAGGTTGCCATCTTGCCGCTGCCGGGACCCGGTGCGGTTACGATCACCAGAGGACGGGTGGTCTTGATGTAATCATTCTTGCCGTATCCTTCATCACTGACGATCAGATCAATATTATTCGGATACCCCTCGATCGAATAGTGATGGTACACATGAATGCCGATAGCTTCCAGCTTCTTCCGGAAAAGGTCAGCGGAAGGCTGACCGGCGTAGCGGGTAATGACTACGCTGCTGACATACAGCCCTTTCTTCTTATATATATCAATTAATCGGAGTACATCCTCATCATAGGTGATGCCGAGGTCATGCCGGATCTTATTCCGCTCGATATCGGCAGCATTGATGGAAATGATCATTTCTGCCTGATCAGCGAGCTGAAGAAGCATCTGTAGCTTACTGTCCGGTGCAAAGCCCGGAAGAACACGGGAGGCATGGTAATCATCCAGTAATTTTCCTCCGAATTCCAGATATAATTTGTCTCCGAACTGGGAAATCCGCTCTCGGATATGGGCGGACTGCATGGACAGGTATTTATCGTTGTCGAATCCAATACGTTTCATTGAAAATCTCCTTCGCAAATTAATAAAACATGGTGGCACCGAAAATAAAAGTACCAAATATGAGAATATCACATTGTGAGGAGAAAATACAGAGAAAACGTATAAAACGGACGAAATATGGAGGAGCACCGGAAATGAAGGGAGAAACGGTTGACAGGTAAAATCAGACGGTGCTATAATTTCTTGGTTAGAAAAAACTAACTATATGCATGGAAATTATTTACATATGAAAAAGGGGAACTGGAAGGAAAAAGTGAAACATAACTCTGTCACAACAGAGCAGAGAGGCAGAAGAAGGAGATGGCGAAATGAAGAAACAGTTTTTTGAACTTGGACGGGATGGGTTCTGGGGAACCTATTATGAGAATCCGGAAAAAACAGATGCAGTAATGATCGGACTTTTCGGGGACGATTCCAATAGCTATATGGCAAAATGCGGTGCAAAGTGGTGTCACAGACAGGGTCTGAATGTGCTTGCTATGTCACCGGGAAAGAAGGATTACAGCCATGTGAATTATCCGCTGGACAGAGTTGAGACTGCCATTCAATGGTTAAAGGAGCATGGAAATCATAAATTCGCAATCATGGGTATGAGTACCGTTGGTATGCAGGCACTTGCAGCAGCTGCCTATATTCCGGATATTACGTTGACATTTGGCCTGACGGCAAGTGATTTCGTATGGCAGGGTTTTGAAAAAGGCAAGAAGGACGGCTGCGGAGAATGGCCGGTACCGGGAGCTTCGACGCTCTCTTGGAGAGGAGAACCGCTCCCATATATGCCGTTTGTATATCAGCATCCACAGTATTGGCAGAAGATACAGGAGGAGACGAAGGACTCCGGGGACTTTGAACGGTCGACTGTGATATTCCGGGATTCAGAGGCGGCAAGAGAGCATACGGAAGAGGAAATGATCCCAATTGAGAGAATTCATGGCAGACTGATTCTGATCGGTGCGGATGATGACGGCTTATGGGAGGCCGGAAAATATGTCCGTCGAATGGAGCAGCGGCTGAAGGAGAGACCGCACGAATGCGTTTATGATGCAGTGGCTTATGAGCATGGTACACATTTTGTGCTGCCGGAGTCTATGTTGCGGATCGCACTCCCGGTGGGACTCAAATTCGTACTTCGGTTTGTATTTAAAGCAGCAAAGGAATATCCGAATGAGTGCGAAGCCACCAGAAAGGATATAGACCGGAGACTTTCAGAGGCAATCAGAGAGTGGAAATAATTACGAGAAGAGGAGCTGAGTCCGGTGCTTAGCTCCTCAAACCAGTTCCGGGTCTCTTCCGGATCTTTAAAGTTTATGAAAACAGTCTCATCTTCTGTCTGGATCAGAAGGATCGGAGTAGCATCCTGAAAGATATACAGGCTGCAATCACCATACGTATTCCCGCGAAAACGACCGATCAGATATTCATCCGTTGCACCGCCGTTGATTCTGGCAAAATCATCATGAGGCAGTTCGTCCAGCAATTCAATCTTGCGGATATCGGAAACCGACAGTTCGCTGGAATAACCGGCAGAGGCTATCTGCAGGGTTGTCCCATCAAACTTCATATCAATGGTCACATGCAGGAACGGAATCAGCACAGCAAACGCCCAAATAAGACATCCGACAGTCAGAACGGCGACAGAGCCACTGAAGATCCAGGCGCCCTTCTTTGCGTAATTCAGGGTATAGTTGCTGCCTTGCATACGATCGGGAACGAAGGTTTTGTGATCGGACGGATTATAATAAAAACCGGTTTTCCAATATTCATCATCATCTACGATCAGGGGTGCCGGGTCAGAGGAAAGCAGTTCCTGTTTTCGTTTCTGACCAAGGAGCAGAGGTGTCAGCAGTCCGACTGCGGAAAAGAATTGGATTGCGCTATAGGCGTAGATACCGGATAATGAAAAAGTCTGCGTGGCCAGGGTAGAGACGGCAACACAGATCCATGCAGCAGCATTCAAACTATTACCGAGCAGAAAGGCAGTGCCCTTGTAACGCTTCATGGTGACGTGGATGGTCTGATTCAGTGCGGTATCGGTGCTGTAGGCGGAACGTTCAGAATGGTTGATGTGGATATGCAGGATCCACAGGATTATGGACACCAGAAACGCACAGAGAAAGAAGGTCAGAAGAATCGGAAAGTAACTGGCCTTTTGGTGCCACAGAAATGGCAGAAAACAGCCGATCTCCGCAACAACCGGGAGTAGATGCCGGAAAGCCGGAATAGCAGAATTCTCGATACCGGCAGACACACGGGTATCAATGTAAACCTTTCGTTGCTGGGATTCTACGATCCATTCGTTCTTCATCTTCAGATCATACAGTCTGCGATGCGCAGTGAAAGAGAGGTATTGTATAAATACAAGATACACCGTGATCCAGATACAGAATATCAGAATAAACACGATCATATTCCAGAATACCAGAAAGCAGATGGCTCCGGACAGAAAACAGTTGATACTCAGAAAGCGGTTCATCCGTGTCCGGGTCGATGAGAGCAGATGCTGCACTTCTTCATTCTCGATATGCTCCTTTGGAATATGGACACCCATCACCATACCATTCTCATATTTAAAATAGGAGCTATATGCGTATTTCATGATCAGTGTTACAAATAAGTTTTGAATAAAAAATAGAACAAACATAATAATTTCCATAGCATTACCTCCAATCATATGCACGGATATTGCGGTTAGATGAAACAGGAGCAGTTACGAGGAACAGGGATTCATGCGGGAGTAGATCGTATCGCATAATGCGAGAAAATCATCCTTCTCCATCCCGGTAATACTGGCCTCTGCGGATAGTAGCTCCAGCTCTGCTTCCAGTTTCTCACGGAATTCAGCATTCATATCAATGGACTCCGCAACAAAGGCACCCATGCGGCGGTCTGTGCGGATATAGCCCTCTGCCTTCAGAATCTGATAAGCTTTATTTACGGTCATGGTGTTCACACCTGCATCCGCAGCCAGCTGACGGACGGTCGGAAGCTTTTCATTAGCTTTCAATTCACCTCTGCCGATACCTTTCACGATCTGGTTGCGAAGCTGTACATAAATGGGAATATCACTGCCCATATCCAGTTCAAGAATCATATACGTCACTCCCGATATAATAATGATGCAGCCAATCAAGGCTACTTGGTTAATAACTATCATCTTGTATTACAAGTATTAATACAGATAATACTATAGATAAAAAAGAAAGTCAAGAAGCGGATGTAAAATGTATAGTTTTAGATAGCGTTTAGAAAATAAGCATGCTATAATGAGTCCGAAAGAAATAACACGATAACGGAACAGGGGGAATAGATATGGCAATCAAGAAGAATTACTGTATTTTCTGTGGAAAAGAATTGTCCGATGGAAAGTGTGTAGTCTGTGGACGTGAGGCGAAGCCGTCAATCTCATTTGATGGACTGGAGTATCAGAAGGTTCCGGCAGAGGCAGCGGAGGTATTTGGTGTCCAGAAAAAGAAGCTTTTCGGAAATAATCTGTATTCTGTAAAAGAGATGATCAAGAACGGAGATCTGTATATTGCAGATGTTTATTTTGATGATACATATGAGACGGAATATGAGAGTTCCGGCGATTCGGAAACGGAGTACAACTATTATATTCAGTTTTCAAGCCCGGATCAGGCACCGTGTGAGCGTGACTGTGAGGTTACGGCCGGACAGTATCGGAAGATTAAGCAGATGCTGCAGGAGGGGCAGCATGCGGGCAAGCTGCTCTGGGGGAAATGGAAAAAGAAGAATTACTACTATGTGTTTGCATTACAGGGCAGAACGCTGGAAGCAGCATTGAAGACCAGTCTGGCAGAGTCCCTGATGGACTACGGAACGGAAACAGAAAAGCGCAGGATCCCACCGAAGGGCGGATTCGGCAATTCTGCAGCAGATAAAGCATTCGATGCAATCTGGGATAACACAGTCGGGAAATTATAGGATTTTAAGAAACGTTTTATGAATAACCCAATTAAAACATTAACAAAAAGAGAGTGGTGCCTCTGGATCGGGTCCCTTGGCATCGTATTGATTTCCAATGCACTGACAGCAGAATTTGATGTACTGACACTGGTCGCGGCATTGATTGGCGTAACATCGCTGATCTTTGCCGCAAAAGGAAATGTGTGGGCACAGATTCTGATGGTCATATTCAGTATTCTTTATGGGATCATTTCCTTCCGGTTCCGATACTGGGGAGAGATGATCACATATCTTGGCATGACCATGCCGATGTCTGTATGGTCGACGATTACATGGCTGAAAAATCCATCCAAAGAAAATGGCAATGAGGTAGAAATTCAGAAACTGGGGCGGAAGCATGTGATTGGACTGCTGCTCAGTGGGATCGTAGTAACGGCAGTGTTTTACTATATTCTGTACCGGCTGAATACTCCGAATATTATATTCAGCACGATTTCCATTATTACAAGCTTTCTGGCGACGAGCCTGACGATGCTACGTTCCTCCTATTATGCAGTAGGATATGCCGCAAATGATATTGTGCTGATTGTGCTCTGGGTGCTGGCTTCCATGGAGAATCCGGTTTATATTCCGGTGGTTGTGAATTTCGCAATCTTTTTCTTGAACGATATGTATGGATTTATCAGTTGGAAAAAACGGGAGCTTCGGCAGGCATAGAAGCCTGTTCATACGGCCGGTTTGGTGATATAATGAGCATTGCGACGGGATGTGCTTGCACATACGGGTCCGGTGATCGGATTTTATCCGGTGACCGTTATAAAGGAATGATAATAAGGAGAACGAATATGAGAATTGGTATTTTAGGCTATGGAAATCTCGGAAGAGGTATAGAGTGTGCGATCCGGCAGAATCCGGATATGGAGCTGGCCGCAGTATTTACCAGACGCGCACCGGAGACAGTGTCAATTCTGACGGAAGGCGCAGTAGTATGCTCTGTGACAGATGTAGAGCAGTGGAAGGATAAGATCGATGTTATGATCCTGTGCGGCGGCAGTGCGACAGACCTTCCGGAGCAGACACCGAAGTATGCGGAGCTGTTTAATGTAGTAGACAGCTTTGATACACATGCACGCATTCCGGAGCATTTTGAACGGGTAGATGCGGCTGCAAAGAAGAGCGGACACATTGGAATCATTTCCGTAGGCTGGGATCCGGGAATGTTCTCCTTGAACCGGATGTATGCCAATGCAATCCTGCCGGAAGGTCGGGACTACACATTCTGGGGCAAGGGTGTCAGTCAGGGACATTCAGATGCAATCCGCCGTGTAGAGGGCGTAAAGGATGGTAAGCAGTATACGATTCCGGTTGAGTCAGCATTAGAAGCAGTCAGAAATGGTGAGAATCCGGAGCTGACAACCAGACAGAAGCATACAAGAGAATGCTTCGTGGTACTGGAGGAGGGCGCAGATCCTGTCAAGGTAGAAGCAACGATCAAGAATATGCCGAATTATTTTGCGGATTATGACACTACGGTTCATTTCATCAGTGAAGAAGAGTTGAAGGCCAATCACAGCGGCATCCCACATGGCGGATTTGTGATCCGTTCCGGTAAGACCGGTTGGGAACAGGAGCATAAGCATGTGATAGAGTACAGCCTGAAGCTTGATTCGAATCCGGAGTTTACAGCCTGCGTGATCGTAGCATATGCAAGAGCCGCATTTCGGCTGCATAGCGAGGGACAGAGCGGTTGTAAGACCGTATTTGACATTGCACCGGCATACTTAAGCGCAAAGACCGGAGCAGAGCTGCGGAAGAGCCTGCTGTAATGTAAAGTAAATAAAAGACAGAAATAAGGAACACCCAATTGTCGCTATGCTATGCTTAAAAATAATGATGTTTGATACATATGATGCAGGCAACACAGGAGAATACACATGCAGAAAAAGAAATCGCTGATACAGGTAGATAAAGTCGAATATGAAGGGGAACTGAGAGACATTTTCAGTAAGGCAGGTGTCGGAGTCTGGGCAATCGAGATGGATGAAGGGGAGCCGCCGAGGCTATACTATGATGCGATTGCGATGGAATTTATGGGAATGGATCCCCTGTGTTCTCCGGAGGAACAGTATAAGATCTGGGAGGCAGGTGTCCTGCCGTCTGCAATGGCTTCCGTGAATGCCAGTGTACAGGAGATGATACAGATTGGACAGTCAGAGAATACGTATCCGTGGATTCATGCAGAAAAGGGACTGATCTATATTCGATGTGGTGGAGCTTTGGATCGTTCTTATAAGAAGGGAATCCGGGTGCGGGGGTATCATCAGGAGATAACCGATTATATTCTGGAACTTGAGCGACAGAAGATATCGCTGGAGGAGCAGAATGCCAGAGTAGATGCATTCTGCAGTATTTATTTCACAACCTGGGAAGTGGATGTATGTAAGAAGGAGCTTGTTCTCATCCAGGAGCCGGAGTATATGAAAGTAGGAGGTCAGAATCTGAAAGGGGATTTTCAGACTGCGATAGAGCGATTTACTCGTGATTTTGTTTGTGCTTCCTATCAGGAGGAGTTAAGGCAGGCACTGGAACTGGAACATATTATACAGGAGCTGGAGAGGCATGAGGTATTCTGTGTGGAATATAAGGGAGTCTATCAGGGCTGGTGCAGAATTGTAATCGTACCGGAACGGAAGGCGGCAGATGAGACAATCACACATCTGCTGGCAGGTATTCAGGGGATTGAGGAAGAAAAGAAGCAGGAACTGGCAGCCATAGAAAATCAGTCTATTATGCTGGCACTGTGTGAAGAATATCAGTATGTTTATTATGCAGATCTGGATGCAGATATTTATGAGATTAAGAAGTCAAATGGTGCAAGACCGGGAATTGAATTCAATACGAATTCTTATTCTGCTGCCATACGAAGATATGCGGAGTTATATGTAAAATCAGAATATCAGGATTCTTTTATTCGGGAAACTAATCGGGAAAATCTGATGGCATATCTGGATAAGCATGATACCAGAACGATTAAGTACGAGACAGAACCGAATGCCGATGCGCAGACGAATTTTGTGGTGTATATTGTAAAGGTGGATGATGGAAGTGGTCATCATATGGCCATCATTGGCTTTCGTTGCGTGGATGAGATGGTACGGCAGGAAGAGGAGCAGAAGAAATGTCTGGAAGCAGCTCTTGCAGAGGCCAAAAAGGCCAATGCAGCCAAGAGTATGTTTTTATCCAGAATGTCACATGATATCCGGACACCGTTAAACGGTATCATCGGCCTGATCGAGCTGAATGAACGGCATGCCGATGACCGGAAACTGGTTGAGGAGAATTATGCGAAGGCAAAAGTAGCGGCGCATCATCTGCTATCATTATTAAATGATATACTGGAGATCAGTAAACTGGATGACCAGAACATATCTTTGGCACATGAGCCGTTTAATATCCTGGAACTGGCATCGGAAGTGCTGACAATCGCGGATATGCGGGCGACAGAAGCCGGTATTCATCTGATTCATGAAGATTGCAGTCAGAAACTGTATATGCCATATGTATACGGAAGTCCGCTTCATGTGCGGCAGATTTTTCTAAATATTTTTGATAATGCGATTAAATATAACAAGCCGGATGGGCGCGTTACCTGTCGGGCGGAACTGGAACAGATGGACGGAAACCGCGTGATTTATAAATGCGTGATCTCCGATACGGGAATCGGTATGTCAGAAGAGTTTCTGGAGCATATTTATGAGCCGTTTGTGCAGGAGCATTATGATGAACAGAGTGTGTACCAGGGGACAGGCCTCGGTATGCCGATTGTAAAGAGCCTGATTGATAAGATGAATGGTACGATCAAAGTACAGAGTGAGAAGAATGTAGGGACAACCTTTGAAATCACGATACCGTTTGATGTGGCATCGGAGGCAGAAGTCCATCAGGGTACCTGTACGAATGCGGAAGCTGATATCAGAGATATTAAGATTCTGCTGGTAGAAGATAATGAGCTGAATATGGAGATTGCAGGCTATCTGTTACGGGATGCCGGTGCCGTTGTTACAGAAGTACGGAATGGACAACAGGCGGTAGAAGCATTTGAAAATCATGAAGCCGGAACGTATGACGTGATTCTGATGGATATAATGATGCCGGTCATGGATGGTCTGACGGCAGCACGCACTATCCGGAAAGAGAATCGAAAGGATGCACAGACGATTCCGATCATTGCAATGACAGCAAACGCCTATGCGGAAGATGTGCAGATGGTCCGGGATGCCGGAATGAATGCACACCTTGCAAAGCCGCTGGATAGTAAAACGGTGCTTCGGACAATTGCTGCTTATTGTGGGAAACACTAGGCAGTTGATTTATATTTATCTAAAATAGCAAGTAGCTGATGTACATTCAATGGTTTTGAAAGATGTTCATTCATACCGGCAGCGAGGCAGCGCTCAATATCACGGGTGAATGCGTTGGCAGTAATGGCAATGATCGGAATCGTCTGTGCGTCCGGACGGGTGAGTGTCCGGATGACCTGTGCGGCTTCCGGTCCGTCCATGACCGGCATTTGCATATCCATAAGAATAGCATCATAAGTATCGGGGCCTGAAGCGGAGAATTTATCTACGCAGATGGCTCCGTTTTCTGCTCTTTCACAGGAGATATGATACATACGAAGCAACTCGGATACTACTTCATAATTCAGATCATTGTCTTCTGCAATCAACAGATGCATACCATTACAAGAAGTAGTAGGATCAGGAGAATCAGAAGCTTCAGCTGATTCTCCTGATACAGATGGAGTAGTATAAGGCAGCTCGAGTTCAATATGAAAAGAAGTTCCTTTTCCAACGGTACTCTCAACTCTGATGGTTCCGTTCATGAGATCAACCAGCTGCTTTACGATCGCAAGTCCCAATCCGCTGCCACGTACCTTGTTTACACGGGTATCGACCTCTCTGGAAAATGCCTGATACATATGTTCCATGTATTCCGGTTCAATGCCGATACCGGTATCGCTGATGATGGCAACCAGAGTTGTCCGTCCTGCGGTAGCGGATGGTTCTTCATAAAACTCAAAAGTAATGGATCCCCACTCCGGTGTGTATTTAATAGAGTTTGAAAGCAAATTCATGTAAATCTGCTTGAGACGCAGGGAATCAACCGTAAGATATGGATGGTCGATATTGTGCTTCTTACAGTTATAGGTCAGGTGTTTGGTAACTATGGATGCCTGCAGGGTATCCGAAAAATCTTCCAGCATGTCGGCGATATTGACCGTTTCGGGATGTAGTTCCATTTTTCCGTTCTCAATACTGGCAATATCCAGGATATCATTCACTAATTGTTCTATGTAGCTGCCGGCAAGCTGAATCTTGTCCAGACCGGTTTTCACTTTTTCTGGCTCATTTAAGTGCTTTTTGGTAATATCGACAAATCCCAAAACGGCATTCATAGGTGTGCGGATATCATGAGCAATACGGGAGAGAAAATCGGATTTGGCAACATTTGCACGGTTTGCTTCCTCTGCTATGAAAATCCAGTTCTGTTCCCGGCGCTTCTGTTCGCTGATCAGACGTGTAACATAAAGTACATGGGTAACGGTTCCTTTTTCATCTCTTTTTTTTACAATAAATCGTGCCAGATGCCAGTTCCCGTCCTTAGCCAGATAATCGATATCGATGACTTCGTCGTTTTTTAAACGGTCAGCCAATGTAGATAGATCAAAGAATTTCATAACACTATCATGGTAAGCCGGAGCAACAAAGGTATCACAAAGCTCTACCATTTTCGCAGAGGCTTTCCCGATCCGTCCCGTCAGTCGATGTACCTCGTTATCACTGGAGATTTCTTCATAGAAATCTTCCCGGAGATCAATACGGTAAATAGCGAAGTATACTTTACTGATAGCGGAAATGATCTCGTTATTCAGTTGAGCCTCATCCAGAGCCTCTTGTAATTTGCGCTTCTGTGCCTGTTCTCCTTTTACGATATCATCAATATGGCGGAATCCGATGATGACTTTGGATTCATGCAGGGTATCGGAAAGCGGAACAACCTGAATCTCGAAATATTCCTGTCCGGCGAGGTTGGGGATACTCTGATAATGATAAATCAGCCGGTTATTTTGAGACAATGACAGTTTAATATTGGGAATGCTCAGAACTTCCAGAAAATCAGGCGCCGTCTCTTTATAGACATAATGGTCATAGTATGATTTTAACATTGTCTGATAATTTAAAGTACGATTTTGGGAAAAAGCGGTTTCTCTTGCAATATTAGAGATAGAATCCAGCTTGATGATCTCAACAGTTTCGCGTGCCAGATCGACACAGTATACGGATGTATAGTCAATGCACAGAACGGAAAGATAGAGCTTTTCACGTTCCAGTTCATGGTTACTTTTCTGTAGGCTGTCGCGTTTCTGCTCCAGCAAAGCTGCCATACGGATGTTTTTTCGGGCATTTCCTAAATGACCGCCGACTACCGCCAGCAGAGAGATGAATGACTGGGACCGTGCAATCTGGGGATTGTCCAGACCGATAAAGCCGCAGAGCTGATTCTGTGAGTAGATTGGAAATGCAATCTCAGTTTGAATATCTTGAATTTTTAACATGGCGTATTCGGATGGCATGAGCTTTTTTACAGACTCAACATCATCAATGATGATATTTTCTCCACGCTCGAAAGCGGACTGCCAATAAGGCATCTTGGAAGCAGACACCGCCTGTAGATTATCAATCCACGCAGTGATACCCGGAGCACACCATTCGAAAGAGTTCCGATAAGTGTCGGAATCCGGTTCTTTATCAAAAATATAAACCCGGTTAGCCTGGGTATAATCGCCGATCACACGGATCAGAGCCTGGGTGGCAGCATTCAGTTCATTCTGATCCTGGGCACGGTCAATAAAAACCATTTGCTGTAGCAGAATCTCAAAATCATTTAATTTGGTCTGAAGCCTGGAATAATTGTCTGTATTTTTATCTGTAGTCATGAGAAGGATACCTCGTTCTGTTGCAAGTTTGAAAATAAATCATATGACTATAATAGTAGGAAAAATAAATGGTTGTCAATGCTGCAAAAAGAATTTGTTGACATCAAAAAACAATCTATTTACAATGTAAAGTCAGTAGGTTTTAATCGAGTTACGAGTGGGCTGTAATACCCGGGAGAGATGCATGGCAAAAATGCAAAATACATATTATAAAACAGTAATTGACAAGCTGGCTGAATACCGGAAGCAGGGATTTGGAGATGATCAGCTGGATGAGATCCGTCAGGGATTTGAACATGGGATAAATGCTTCCGTTTATGCCGATAAGGAATATTTTGCCGTACAGATGCGGCAGATAAGGTTCGGTCTGGAAGAAAGGCTGGACATTTCTTTATATAATAGTAAGCAGTATGACTGGTTTCAGATGGAGGAGATACGTCTTGGATTAAAAGATGGTCTGGATGCATCCATCTATGCGGATCCGAAGTGCTCCTATGAAGTCATGCGGGAGTTACGGAAGGCGTTAAAAGATAATATACATCTGGAAAAATACGCAACAGTGGGAGCGGAGATGTTGCGGGAACTGCATAGAGCCATTCTTGACAAGCAGAATATCATGCCATATATAAAGGCCGGATATGTACCGGAACAGCTCCGTGAGATCCGCCATGCAATGAAACAGGGATGCAACATTGACCCGTATCTGAATACCGCATACCGGGGAGCCGCCATCCGGGAGATTACGGAAGGTCTGGAGGAAGGCCTGGATGTGGCACAATATGCGAAAATAGGATACTCATGGCAACAGATGCGTGAGATCCGTCTGGGTCTGGAAGCAAGGCTGAACGTTAAGATTTATTCCAAAGAATTGTATTCATGGCAGCAGATGCGAGAAATCCGTCTGGGCCTGGAAGCACATCTGGATGTGGAACAGTATAAGAGTATGATACATTCTGCTGCGGATATGCGGAAAATCCGGTTGCAGATGGAGCAGGAACGGCTGCAGGAAACAGAGAATGCAGGCAGTACCGAAGAGATAACGGAAGAAGAACTGGCAACACCGGAGCATTTGACGGAATACTGTAAAAATCTGTCGGCAGATGCAATTCGGTTTTTTATAGAGCCGGACCGGATGAAAGCATATGTATATGTAGGCAGTCAGGCTGCACCGATGGAAAAAGATCAGTTGATCTCCGAATTGACAGCGCATAAGATTCGAAAGGGATTGGACAGTGAAGTTGTAAATGCACTGATACTTGGAACATTAAAGGGCCGGTTAACGGTTCTGGCACAGGGCAGAGAACCGGTGAGCGGTGAAGATGGATATTATGAGAGCTTTATTGGCGATTATGAGACGCAGGGAGTCAGGATTTTAGAGGATGGTTCCCGGGAATATAAGGATGCTTATCTGTTTCAGAAAGTATATGCCGGGCAGAAGCTTTTGGCTTATCATGAGGCGAAGCCGGGAGTGGACGGATACAGAATCGACGGTATGGTTTTAAGAGCAGTAAATGGTGCAGAAAAGCGTCGTATTAAAGGAAGAGGCTTCCATCTTTTGGATGATGAGAAGACCTATATATCTGATGAGAACGGTTGTGCATCGTTCCGGGATACCAATCTGGTGGTAACCCATCTTTTGGAGCTGGAGACAGCAAGTAATGTAATGGGAGATATCAATTATAATGGTTCTGTTTATATCAAAGGAGATGCCGGTGGCAATATTCATGTGAAAGCAACCGGTGATATTGTAGTAGAAGGCTTCGTAGAGAATGCACGGCTGGAGAGCGAGCGGGGTATTCTGATCAAAAAGGGTGCAAATGGTAACGGTGAGGCCCAAATCATAGCAGCTGGAACAGTTATGGGAAGATTTTTTGAAAATGCGTCCATTCATGCAAAACATATTATTTCGAATTATTTTTTTCGTTGTAATTTATATGCATTGGACGATATTGAGGTGACCGGCTCCGGTGGAAGCATAGCCGGTGGCCGCATTTATGCGGGACATCGTATCGAATCAGCAGTCGTGGGGAATAGAACCGGTATTGAAACTGCCATTCGTTTGGGATATGATGAGAGCGCAATGGACGAAGTTAATTATTCGGAGCAGTTGAAAGAGACGGAGAGTCAGCTTAAGATTCTGACCAACGCCATGGAAGAATATAAGAAATCTTATCCGCCGGAAGTGCGAAACAGCATGCCGGTGTTTCTGAAAGTAGAAAATGCGATTTACACAAAGGAAAAAGAACGACAGGATATTCTCAATATTATAGAGCAACAGAAAAAGGACAAAGAAGAGTATCAGAAAGCCTACATAAGTGTATATCAGATCTTGTATGAGGGCACGATAATTGCCATTAACAATGCGATGTACAGTGGTGATGCCAGAAAGAATGTAATGTTGCGGAATGTTGCCGGTCGGATAGTGATACAGCAGACAAAGGAGAAGATGGAATGAGAGAGAAGATACTGATCGTTGATGACATTGAGATAAACAGAGAAATCCTTGCAGTTGCCCTGGGTGATATGTTTTCGGTAGAAGAAGCGGGTGATGGAGAGCAGGCAATTGAGATCCTGAAGGATCATTCAGATGAAATCGCGGCGATTCTGCTGGATCTGGTCATGCCGAAAATGGATGGATATGAGGTTCTGAAATACATGAAGCAGGCAGAGATTCTGGAGAGAATCCCAGTGCTTGTAATCAGTGCGGAATCAAAGACGGAGGCGGAACGGGCCTGCTTGGAAATGGGTGTCTCTGATTTTATCCGAAAACCGTTTGACAGTGTCACGGTTCGCAGCCGGGTACGAAATATTGTTGAGCTGTTTATGTATAAAAATCAGCTGGAAGATAAAGTTCGTATTCAGACAGAAAATCTGAAACGACAGAATAGATTGCTGGAACAACAGGCAGAGAAGATCAAGGCCAGTAATGAGAAGATTATCGATGTACTGGGTACGGTTGTGGAGTACCGGAATCTGGAGAGCGGTGAACATATTAAACGTGTAAAGGGATTTACCAGAATTCTGGCAGAAAAAGCGGCAAAGAAATACCCGGAATATAATCTGACGCCGGAGCGGATCAATATCATTGTAGCGGCAAGTGCATTGCATGATATCGGAAAAATCACGATCAAAGATAGTGTATTGCTGAAGCCGGGAAGACTGGATAAAGATGAATTTGAATATATGAAGTCTCATACGGTCCGGGGATGTGATATTTTAGACCAGATCGATGGAGCATGGGACAGTGAATATGCCAAAGTGAGTTATGCTATCTGCAGGCATCATCATGAGCGATATGATGGCAAAGGATATCCGGATGAATTGACAGGAGAAGAGATTCCAATCGAGGCACAGCTGGTATCTGTAGCGGATGTTTACGATGCACTGGTCAGTGAACGGGTCTATAAGGAAGCCATTGATAAAGATAAGGCATATCATATGATATTAATGGGCGAGTGCGGTGTGTTTTCTCCGAAACTGATGGAATGCTTCCGCGAATCGAAGGAAGAATTTGAGAATCTCGCATTAAAATATGAAAATGCAAGAAAGGAGTAATTAAAATGACAGTAAGAGAATGCTATGAACAAATGGGTGCTGATTTTGACAATGTGTTAGGCAGATTGGGCAGTGAACAGATGGTACAGCGATTCGCATTAAAGTTTCTGAATGATACCAGTTATCAGACGTTGGAGGAAACTCTGAAAGAAAAAAATGTGGAACAGGCATTCCGTGCGGCACATACTTTGAAAGGTGTCTGCTTAAATCTTGGATTTGATAATCTGTTTACTGTAAGTTCAGAACTGACAGAAAGACTGCGGGCAGGTGAATTGGACGGTACAGAGGAACTGTTCGAGAAAGTAAAAGAACAGTATGAGATAACGGTGAAGGCAATCCGAGGTATACAGTAACCGGTTATTTATATAGAATATATCGTTTCACATAAGAGGGGATTGAGAATCATGGGATGAAACATATATTCATCAATTCTGATTATGACTACGGACGATTATAATATCTTTTGATTTTAATCGGGTATCCTTCTGCGGGAGAATGGAGAGACCATCCCGCAGAATCAGGTAAACAGTAAGCTGGTCAGCCGATTCCACATCTTGGACGGTCTGACCGGCATGTTTTTTGTCTACAAAAACTTCTGCAATTTCTTTAATATCGGTATCGCGGATGCTGGAGATATTGCTGTTTCGCTGATATTGTTCTACAAATCCGGCACTGATAATACCGGTTGGGATCGCAACGGCCCCTACTCCCAGATAAGCGATGCAGATCGCCATGATACGTCCCAGTGGCGTGATTGGATAGATATCACCGTAGCCCACTGTGAGCAGTGTTGACATACTCCACCAGACACCGCTGAATGCATTGCGAAAAACCTCCGGCTGTGCGTCGTGTTCCACACTGTACATACAGAGACTGCTGGCAAGCATCAGGACGAGAACAATGAAAAGAGAGGAAATGATCTGGTTCCGCTTCTCATACAGGACGGTTGTAATTACGTTAAACGAGTCATATTTGGCATTCAATCGGAACAGGTGGAAGATTCTGGCAACCCGCAGCATCCGGAAGAAGACAAAGCCGGACAGGAAAAATGCCGGAATGATCGTCAGAAGATCAATGACTCCGTCAAAGGAAAAAATGAATTTCAACCGGGCTCTTGCCGGATGCAGATTCGGATAAAGATAGTCTGCGGTCCAGATCCGGAGAGCGTATTCAACGCAGAAGATTCCGAGAGTGATCCATTCCACGATCTTGAAACAGGTAAATAGGCAGGATAATTCCTCGAATGTCTGCATGAATGTAACTAAAATATTTGAAAATATAGTGATCGTAATAAATACATCAAAGAACCGGCTGATACGGTTACTTTTATCTCCAATCTGAATAATATTGAATATCTTTTCCTTCACGATAACATTCCTTTCTATGAATACGGATTTAAATCTGATTAGATATATATTAACACAGAATCTGGTGGTTTTGAAATGGGTTGGTGCAAGATTTGTGCATATTGATTGTCGCCTTCTGTCCTATATTTCATGTGCGGCAAGCTCTCGCACCAGCCAGCACGTAGCGGTACATAGGACTGCAAAATACGCAGTCCAAGAACCGACGTGCTTCTAGGGCCGCACATAAAACAAGGACAGAGGCTCCATTTCTACAATGCCGAAAATCTTGGCAAAAGAGGTGGTCGGAATATCCGGCAGTAAACACAGCATTTTTTGCATCTGCCAGCACGTAGTGGTATATAAAATAAGATTGGGTTGACATAGGAAAGTCAAGTGTGTATATTGAATATATACAATATACTTACGCGTAAAGGAAATGAATATGGATATTATTATTTCAAACAGTTCCGGTGTTCCAATCTATGAGCAGATCGAGGAGCAGATCAAGGGACAGATTATGGCGGGGCAGCTGGAGGAAGGGGACGCTCTTCCATCCATGCGTGTGCTTGCCAAAGAATTAAAGATCAGTATTATCACGACGAAGCGTGCCTATGAGGATCTGGAACGGGATGGGTTCATAGAGTCCATAACCGGAAAGGGGAGCTTTGTGAAGAAAATCAACGGCGATATCGTCCGGGAAGGACTGCTGTTTACGATTCAGGAGCTTATGGAAGCAGCCGTTGACAAAGCCGTTCTCGGAAAGATTTCACAGGAGGAATTGCAGGAGATGCTTGCGTTGCTGTATGAGGAGAGGAGCCGGAGGTAGAGGGTAGTATGGAAGAAGGAATGAATGTAATTGAGCTTGATGGTGTGGTGAAGGATTACGGAGATTTTAAGCTGGACCGGGTCAGCTTTGCAGTACCGGAAGGAAGCGTCTGTGGGTTCATCGGACAGAACGGAGCAGGAAAAACCACAACGATCCAGCTGATCCTGGATGCAATCCGGCGAGATGCCGGTGAGATCCGGGTATTTGGAGAGAGTATTGACCGGAATTCGGCAGCATTGCGAGAGAAGATCGGGGTTGTATTTGATGAAATGGGCTTCCATGATTTTCTGACGGCACGCGACATTAACCTCATGATGAAGAATATCTATAAGGAATGGAATGAGGAGCAGTTCTTCGACTATCTGAAACGGTTCTCCCTGCCAACGAAGAAGCGGTGCGGAGCATTCTCACGCGGTATGCGGATGAAACTTCAGATTGCGACGGCACTGTCGCACAATGCGAAGCTGTTGATCATGGATGAACCGACCAGCGGTCTGGATCCGGTAGTGAGGAATGAGATGCTGGAGATTTTCAGGGAATATGTCTTAGAAGAGGATCATACGATCCTGCTTTCTTCCCACATCACCGGTGATCTGGAGAAGCTGGCAGATGAGGTGGTATTTATTGACGGAGGCAGGATCGTGCTGACCGGTAATAAGGATGAATTAATGGAAAGTCATGGAATCTTAAAGTGTCGTAAACAGGATTTGTCATTGATCGATATGAGTCTGGTGGTTTCTGTTCAGTTATCTTCATTCGGAGCAGAGGTTCTGGTCAATGACCGGCATACCTGCGAGAAACAGTACCCGGACATGGTGATAGAACCGGCGAGTCTGGAAGAGATTATGATCTATTATGTAAACCGGGCGAACGGCATACGGCCGGATAGTGAATAGGAGGCAGATATGAAAGGGTTATTGATCAAAGATTTCTTCTGCCTGAAACGGCAGCTCTTTACATTTATATGTATCTGTGTCGGAGTTTTACTGGTATCGGTTCTGGTTCTGATCAGCTCCGAGCATGGAAATCTGGCGAATGGTTTTCGGAATATGATTGCAGACGGTGATCTGACAGCGGAGCAGGTGGAAACCCTGATGCAATATTGTATGATTTTTGTGCTCCTGATACCGATGGCATTTACCGGGAATGTGGCAGATGTATTTCTGGATGACAGAAATGCGTCATTTCAGAAACTTGCGGGAGCATTGCCGATTTCGGTTGCAAAGCGTGTGGCAAGCAGATATATCACCGGTCTCAGCTTTACCATGGTCGGGTTTCTGATGGATACGATCATTATCTTTGTACTGTCAGGGCTGACGGAATTTATGGCATTTGCCGATTTTTTCGGCGCGATTGCGAGCTTTGCATCCTTTATGATCATTTATCTGGCACTGTTTATTCTGTTTGAGTATTTACTGGGCGTGGACCGGATCTCGATTGCACAGATCCTGCCGGTCATTCTGGTCGGAGCAGCATTGGTCGTTCCGCATATAAAGGAGATTGGAGCTATTTTTCTGGAGGAGAATGCGGCGTTGAATAACCAGGCAATCCCGGAGTTCTTAATGTATAAGTCCTATATTCCTGCATGTGCGGCGATTGTCATACTGGCCGGTTCTTATGGAATCAGTGTCCGGATCGCTGAACGAAAGCGGGGTGTTGCGTAATGGGCGGATTGCTTTATAAGAATTATGTAGTGGTCAGGGGAAAGCTTCTGGTATTCGGACTGCTTGGCCTGACAATCCTGTTTCTACTGCTTCGGCTTCTTTTGCCGGGTGGGGATCTGGTGCTAGCGGGAGAGGGATATCTGGCGGACAGTATGACAGATGATGCAATGACCGGGTTTATCTGTGATACCGGTCTGGCGTGCCTGCTTGTGGGTATAGAGATGGTACTGATCGTGGTTCCGCTTTCTGCATGGACCGGTAATCTGCTCCGGGCGGATGAGAAGAATCAGACCCGCAGGATGATACAGGTGCTTCCGTTTCAGAAACATGCGTATATCGAATCGGTGTATTTGTTTTTTGGAATTACATATTATGTGATACTTTCCCTTATGCTTTTTTGGACGATTATATTTAATGCAAATGCGGGAGAGAATATCCTGCAGGATGCAGTCAGTATGAATGGACAAATGCTATGTCTGTTTGCGGCAGTTCCAGTGATCATTCTGGCGGTAGAGCTTCCGATTATCATTACCCTGGGAACGAAGAAAGGAATCATGATCAAGCGGTTGTTTCTGCTGGCATTGGTACTAAGTGCATTTGCATATCTGTTGTTTGGAGATTTAAGTGTCTGGACCGGATTTGATCTGTATGTGCTTATCAACTGGACAGAGACCCATCAGAGCCTGGTCGTAGGTCTAGAAGTGGGGATGCCGGTGCTGGCGCTTGTTCTGTACTGGCTTTCGTATCGGCTTACCTGCCGGTTGAATGAGAATCGGGAGGTGGATTTCTATGACTAAGAAGCGATTATTTCTATATCTCGGACTGACCTTTGGACTGACCTGGGGCGTGTTTCTGCTCTGGATCCTGAGTGGAGGCATATATCTGGATGAAGAGGGCAGCCTGACACCGATGGCGAGTCTGATCGGCGGGATCGCCATGTTGTGTCCGACGATTGGAATGCTGCTTACCAGACGACTGACGAAGGAAGGGTTTGCATTCTCCGGAACGGATTCCATGCTACTTGGGATTAATCTTAAAAATAAGAAATGGATCCTTTATCTTATGGTGATGATACTGCCATGGATCTATTTTGAACTGGGAAATGGATTGCGACTGCTGCTGTCACCGGAAGCGTTTTCGACAGAGGTGGCTGAGGAACTTGGAAGCCTGCTGTTTATACAGCCGTTTGCATCAATCGTGAATGGGGTCTTTGTATCCTTTGCGGCACTGGGGGAAGAACTGGGCTGGCGAGGCTATATGATGCCGAAGCTGTTAAAACTCATGGATGCGAAATGGGCAGTTCCGGTCGGAGGCATAATCTGGGGCATCTGGCATTGACCGATGATCTATATGGGACATAATTTCGGCTTTGGTTACCTGGGCTATCCGTTTACCGGCTTTGCAGCCATGTGTGTGATGTTGGTGGCGATCGGTACGATTCTGACCTATGTGACCTGTAGGACAGGCTCCATCTGGCCGGCGGCGATCCTTCATGCGGTAAATAATGCCTCACCGGGAATCCTGCAATATTATTTTGATGGAAGTAAGGTCTCCGGCCGGAAGGGCGACAGTGTGGCGTCTTCATTGATTATGTTGCTGCCAATGATTGTGATCAGTGTGGTCTTTTATGTACTGCTTTGCAGACAACAGGCGAAGAATAAAACAGGCTTTTCCGGTACATACTACTCGTAAAAACGAAAAGGAGCCGGGAAAATATGGCAGAATCAGATAGTATTAAACTGTTGCGGGAGTGTGATGCCGGAATCAAAATGGGTGTAACATCCATTGATGAAGTGCTTTCTTATGTGAAGAATCCGACTTTCCGTAAATTATTGACAGAGTGCAGAAATAAGCATGAGAAGCTCCGGGAGGAAATCCAGATGCTTCTGCTCGCCAGTCAGGATGACGGAAAGGATCCGAATCCGATTGCAAAGAGTATGTCATGGATGAAAACGAATGTAAAACTGGTCATGGATCAGTCGGATGAGACCATTGCGGATCTGATGACGGACGGATGTAATATGGGTGTGAAAACGCTTCACAGATATCTGAATCAGTATCAGGGTGCGGAGGAAAAGACGAAGGACATTGCAAAGCGCCTGATCAATCTGGAGGAAAAGCTGACGGTGGATATCCGGGCATATCTGTAATTTATCTGCAAAAAGATATCCCTCACTCTGTAATCTCACCATATGATTGCAGGGGGAGGGGTATATGCATTTCAGGGAAAGAATTGACGGAAAGAAAATCAGCAATGTATAATGAGACTGATCATGCAGGGAGGTATGCAGGTCAAGTAAGGATAAGATATGGTTATAACCGGATAGGAGTTATCAGTAATATGCAAGAGGATAAAAGAATAGATCCCGGATTACAGGGCAATGAGAAGATAGAAGCGGCAATTGCCGGACTGCAGCAGGAACCGTCTCAGGAGGCACTGGCTCATGCATTGACCGTCATTCGGCGTCGGATGCAGGAGCAGGGCCAATTGATCGTAGCGGTGGAGCCGCCGGGACCGGATGGACAGATTCATCTGCAGGCGACACAGACTCCGGATGGAGGAATATGGTGGATGGCATTTACCGGCTTTGAAGAGGAACTAAAAGGCGGAGACAGTGTGAAATCCACATTTCTGGCGGATATAGATCAGTTGTTTCATTCGGCCCTGCAGGTGGACGAGCTGAAAGGGGTGATCCTGAACCCGTGGAACTGCACGCTGATGCTGGATAAGACACTGATGAAGCTGGTGCTGGGGTGATTCGTTGACAAGAATTTCCTCATATGATGTTCTTTTCTATATCAAAAGAAAGGATTAATCAATTAACGATTCTGCTAATCAATCAGGGACGGCAGGAGGATCTTCTGAGAGCGGCACAGGATCAGGAATATCAGCAGGAACTCTTGGAAGAGTTTAAGTTATAAGAAGAGACACCGGTATTTTTGTATTGAAATCTTATGGAAATACTTAGTATAATAAGTAACGATATGCAATACAAGGAGAATGGATCATGAAACGAGAATCATTTAAATCCCGTCTGGGATTTTTGCTGGTGAGCGCAGGATGTGCGATTGGAATTGGAAATGTATGGAGATTTCCTTATGTAGCAGGACAGAATGGCGGTGGATTATTTGTACTGCTTTATCTGATATTTCTGGTTATTATGGGGCTTCCGGTGCTGACGATGGAGCTGGCGGTCGGACGTGCCGGTCGTAAAAGTGCAGTGCTTGGATATAAAGCATTGGAGAAACCGGGTAGTAAGTGGCATATTCATGGCTGGGTGGCTATCTTTGGATGTTATATGCTGATGATGTATTATACAACGGTTTCCGGCTGGATGGTGACCTATTTCTATAAGTTTGCAACCGGGCAGTTTGTGCATGGAATGACAGCGGATGAAACAGGCGAGGTATTCAATAACCTTTTGGCAGATCCGCTTCAGATGGGATTCTGGATGGTGCTGACTGTGATCGCAGGCTTTTTGGTTTGCAGTCGTGGATTGCAGAATGGTCTGGAACGAATCAGTAAGGTGATGATGACGGCACTGCTGGTTCTGATTCTGGTGCTTGCTATTCATAGCTTTACATTATCCGGAGCCGGAGAAGGCATCCGTTTCTATTTGGTGCCGAATCTGGAAGTCGTTCAGACGATTGGTATAGGAAATGTAATTGCAGCCGCCATGAATCAGGCGTTTTTCACTTTGAGTCTTGGTGTGGCAGCGATGGAAATTTTCGGAAGCTATATGAGTAAGGATCACACTCTGGCAGGAGAGGGAATCCGAATCTGTGCACTGGATACATTTGTTGCACTGATGGCTGGCCTGATCATATTCCCGGCATGTTTCAGCTATGGAGTAGAAGCAGGTGCGGGACCGAAGCTTATTTTTGTGACATTGCCGAATGTATTTGTGAATATGGCGGGCGGAAGACTTTGGGGAAGCTTGTTCTTCTTGTTTATGACGTTTGCCAGCTTTTCAACCGTAATTGCCGTATTTGAAAACATAATGTCATTCTGTATGGATATGTTTGGATGGAGCAGAGGAAAGGCAGCGCTGATCAATTGCATTATTGTATTGGTTGCCAGCGTGCCATGTGTACTTGGATATAATGTGTGGAGTGATCTGCACTTGATCGGTGGCCGGGATGTCTTGGATAGTGAGGACTTTATTGTAAGTAATCTGTTACTTCCGCTTGGATCACTGGTCTATCTGATGTTCTGCGTAACGAAATGGGGCTGGGGCTTTGATAACTATCTGGAGGAAGCGAATACCGGTAGCGGAATGAAGATAGCAAGATGGCTGAGGCCGTATTTTCAGTTTATCCTTCCGGTTTTGATTCTGATCATACTGATTCAGGGATTGATGTAAAGCAAAATCATATGATAATGCACCGGGAATCCGGATTGAAAAATAGAAATATAAACAGGAAAGTACAACCGGTATGTTAAGATTTTCTGCAATCCGGCCGATATTTTAATCATAAGAAAAAATCAGGTTTCGGAATAACGGATCAAGGATGATGGCTTATGAAGAACCTCTGATCAAAAGGGGTGTAAGAATGAAAATTAATCATAATATCACGGCAATGATTGCCAATAACACATTAAATAATAATCATAATGCTATGGCAACCGCAATTCAACGGTTGTCTTCCGGATATCGGATCAATCATGCAAAGGATGATTCAGCCGGTCTGGCTATTTCACAGAAAATGCGTACACAGATTCGAGGACTGCAACAGGCGAATCGGAACGCAGGAGATGGTATTTCTGCAATTGAAACAGCAGAAGGAGCATTGACGGAAGTTCATGCAATGCTGCAGCGGATGCGGGAGCTTGCAGTTAAGGCAGCAAATGACACCAACTGTCCGGAGGATCGACAGACGATCCAGGATGAAATTGAGGTTATGAATGAAGAAATCCAGAGAATTTCGGATACAACACAGTTTAACCAGAAGAAGCTGTTGAACGGAGACATTGGACGTGCTACGTATATTGATACCGGAGTAGTTGTAAAAGGAGTCAGTACGTTGGAAATATCAGATTCGGTGAACATAGACACATATGGCATCCGGATCACACAGGATGCAAGACAGGCTGTATCGGTAGGTGGTGCGCTTGCTATGGGTGTCGGAGATAAGATTACAAAGGAGCAGGCCGGCGTGATCATGCTGAATGGTGAGTCGGTAGAAATTCAAGAAGGCGATACTGCTGAGGAAGTTTATGCAAAGATACAGAATTTATGTGACTGGACCGGTAACAAAGTATTTACGGTTGATGATCTGGATACCACAGCGGGATTACCGGAAAACGCAGGCTATGTTCCGAGCAGCAATGAATTTGGAAATGGCGGACAGCTGGTTATTGTATCCGATTATTACGGTTCAGAAGAACGGATAGAATTATCCTGCAGTAATAAACAGTTAAGTAATCTGCTTGGGATCAGTGACAGTATTGTGACTGGTACGGATGTGCAGGCAACATTAGCAAATGGATTTTCGCCGACTGCGACAATAACAGGCTCCGGAAATCAGATTACGGTGAAAGACAGCAGTGGATTTGAAATGGTTCTGGAAGCAAGACAGGGAGCCTGTGAAACGAAATTCCGGGATCCGACCATGGCAGCAGGCGGTACAGCGACTGCAACAGGCGGAACTGCATTTGATGCAGAGATAGAGGTGATCAGTGCCGGACAGATGGTATTCCAGATCGGGGCTAATCAGGAGGAGACCATGACCGTGACGATACCGAATATGTCACCGAAGCTGCTTGGCCTGGATGATATAAATGTCGTTTCTTCCTCTGATGCCAGAGAAGCGATTGATAAGATAGAAGCGGCAATTCAAAAAGTATCAGATGTCAGGGCGAAGCTGGGAGCTTATCAGAATCGTCTGGAACATACAGAAGATAATCTGGATGTATCAGAGGAAAGCATGACGAATTCACTTTCCAGAATCATGGATTGTGATATGGCAGAAGAAATGACCAATTATACACAGCAGAACCTGCTGACACAGACAGCAACAAATATGCTGGCGAAGGCCAATGCACATCCGGAGAGCATTCTGCAGTTATTACAGCAGGGCTAGATTAAACGCTGACTGTTGATAATAAGCCAGAATTCGATGCCGAGTTTTTCGGCAGCTTTCCGACATGGAACCATGCGGTATAATCTGAATAATTCTTTTTGTGGGAGGAGATTATGACAAAAGAACAGATTCAGGTTTATACAAAACGAATTACACAGGCGAATACTTCAGGTCTGGCGGTAATTTTGTATGAACTTACGAGTATATACATAGAAGAGGGAAAGACAGCATATAAAGCCGGCCGGGCAGAGGAATTTGAACGGTCAATTCTGCAGGCACAGTCGTTTCTGCAGGAACTGATGTCAATGTCAAAGATGGAGAATCAGACAGGATATGATGTCATGTCGTTGTATTTGTTCATAAATAAACAATTATTACTCTCTATTGTGAAAAAACAGCCGGTCAATCTGGACGAATGTGCCGGATATCTGAACAAGCTCCGGACTTCGTTTGAAAAACTGGCAGAGACCGATACGGAAGAACCATTGATGGAACATGTACAGCAGGTATATGCCGGACTTACATACGGCAGAGGATACCTGAATGAAAGTGTTGATCCGGCGGGTGACCCTAACCGTGGATTGAAAGCCTAGAATACGGCTTAATACAGGATGAGAGATGAGGCCATGTCGATTCAGGGAGGCAGATTCCTGATAAAAATCCCTTGTAAAATTAAGAAATTCGGTTTACAATAAAACAAGTGACTATAAGGGAGGATACAACGATGGCAGATAAGGAATGCATTTTTTGCAAGATAGCCAATGGAGAAATTCCATCAGCGACAATATATGAGAACAGTGATTTTCGGGTGATTCTGGATGTGGCTCCGGCCAACCGCGGACATGCATTGATTATTCCAAAGGAGCATTTTAAGGATATATTTGATATTGATGCAGTAACAGCCGGAAAGTTATTTTCACTGGCAACAGAAGTAGCAAGAGCAATGAAGAGTGTATTACATTGTGACGGTATGAATATCGTGCAGAACAATGGTATTATTGCCGGACAGACAGTTTTCCATTTTCATCTGCACTTGATACCAAGGTATGAAGGCGATCATGTGGATCTTCACTGGGCACAGGGAGAAACGGTGCCGACAGAGCTTCAGGAACTGGCAAAAGAGATTCGCAAAAAGATATAAAACCGTATAGGACTGCACATAAAAGGAATAGTAGAAAAGGACCCTGGAATAAGGTCCTTTTTCTGTTTTTTATAGTGCATTTTGCAGGTTGCTATGATATAATTATGCCAGTTTATAGAATAGTTAGGAGGTTCGTGACATGGCAAGGGATGAAATGTTTAAGACAGTATCCTTCGGCGGATACGATAAGGCAGTTGTAGATGAGTATGTAGCGGAGACTAATCGGAGTCACCAGAACGATATTGCGGATTTAAAGACGACCATTGGGAAATTAAGCGAGACCGTTCGCTCGCTTCAGGTAGCGAAAGAACAGGTGAAGTCGGCAGCCAGTGAAGATATTGAGAAGCTGAAATTAGAACTTCAGAATGCATTTGAGGAAACAGATGCAACAAAACATAAGCTGGAGACACAGATTTCTGAGAAGAATGCCCTGCAGGCTTCTTTTGATGAGAAAAGTATGCAGGCGGACCAGCTTCAGAAAGAATTGGAAGAACGGACAGCAGAGCTTCAGAAACAGCTGGACGATCAGAAAACAAGAGCTGATTTTCTGGCTACGGAAATAGAACGACAGAAGTCGGATTATGAATCTCAGCTCGCGAGACTGGAATCCGAAAAGGAAGAACAGGCAGCGGTTGCACAGAATGCATTGGCAGAGCAGGAAGCAAGAGCACAGGCAGATCTGGAGGAGCAGCAGTCGAAAGCAAGAGATGCTATTGAAAGCAGAGCGTCGCAGGCCCAGGCAGAACTGGCAGCACAGGTGGATGCGGTAAAACAGGAAAAAGACAGAGCCATGCAGGAGCTTCAGGAGAGTTATGAAGTCAAGCTCCGGGAATTAAAGGAAGAACAGGAAGCAGCACTTGCGTCTGCAAAGACAGAATATGAGACACAGATTGCACAGATACGAGAAGAAGCAAAGGCTCAGTGCGGAGAGTATGAGACTGTTAAGGATGAGCTGGAGACAATGAAAGAACGGGAAGCATCCTTTGCATCAAAGTATGAAGCTATTTCCAAGACACTGATTGAGGCACGGGAACGTGCAGATAAGGTTGTTGCGGATGCGGAAGAAGAGAGCCACCAGATGCAGATGCAGACAGAAGAAAAGTGTCGGGAGATGATCCGGACTACTGAGGATGCGCAGGCAGAGAAACTGACCCAGACAGAGGCAGAATGCGATGAACTGACAAGGGTGACTCAGGCGGAGTGTGATGAATTGGCACAAGGCACCAGGGAAGAATGTAAGAATATGATTGCAGAGACAGAACGGCAGGTATATATGATAAAGCTGCAGGTTCAGGAGCAATGTGATAATGTGAATTCTTATATGGAGAGTATGCTTCTCTCGATTGATAATCTGGCAGCGGCATGTAATAAGACACGGGAGATTGCAATAGCAGGCTTCTCACAATTTCCACAGGAAGAATGCGCAGCGGCTGAATCACAGATGACGGATACAGAAGAGCCGGAAGAACCGGAAGCAGACGGACCGGATACGGATGTAACACCGGAGAATGAGGCGGCTTCCGGAGTTTGCGAGAGTAGCTGTTTTGACTGAACAAAACAGGGGAAATAATAGGAGGAAACATGGGAACATTGAGATGCGACTGCTATCAGGATTTTGCAAAGCAGATAGAATATCCGTTGATTGCGTGGAAAGCACTGACTGGTGAAATTATCATCATGAATTATGAAGCAAAGCTGATAATCGGGCAAAAACCGGAACAGTTGTCGGTAACTATGGATATGGTTGCAGATGAAAAGAAATTCTGGTCCACATTACATGATCGAAAAGCAATCGTGGAGCATCATCTGATTCTACATACCGGACATCGGGATATCCCGGTAGCCGGATTGGTAAATGAGTTTGATATTGAGGGCGAGATCGCATATATGCTTTTGTTTGAACAGCGTACCGGCTTTGGGCAGAACAGCTGGCTGCTGGAGCGGATCATAGAAAACAGTCCGGTCGTTGCATTACATGTCAGTTTTAATGGTGAGGATGAGATCAAGCTGAATTATATCAGTAAAAACATTAAACGGTATGGGTATACGTGCGAACAGTTTTATTCGGGGCAGCTGCAGTATAAAGATATCATTCATCCGGATGATTTCGAGATTATTTCAGAGAAATTCCGGGCGCATATAAATGATGGTGTGTTCAACGATTCTATGGAGTACCGTATCGTGACCGAGAGCCGGAAGATATCCTATGTCAGAAGCATGGTATGCTTTACCAGAGACGAGCAGGGCAGAATCAATGGAATGGAAGCTCTTATGCTGGATATCATGGATGAGAAGCTGAACAAGGATGAGAATCAGTATCTTCGTTCTGCGATTGAGCAGAGCCATAATGTGGTGATCATTAAACGGTACTTTAATCAGAAGAGTGTTGTGAAGTATGTATCATCCAATGCGGAAAGCCTTGGCATGGATGTGGAGGGCTTAAGAAGCGGAAGAAAATTATTTGAAGACTATATTCTGCCGGAAGACCAGAGAATCCTGGCAGAAGCCTTGGTGAATGTACATAAAGAAAAAGGAAAGCATGTTACCGGACAATGCTGGATCAGAAACGAGGAGGGGCAGCTCCGTTGGATCAGCTTTGAAATCCTTGTGGACAACCTGGATGAGTATATGTATGATATCGAACTGATTCTTACGGATGCCACAGGCCTTAAAAAATACGAACAGAATCTGCTTCAGAATCAGAAGGATCTGGAAGAAAAGCTGGATTATGTTATGAGCGGTTCCCTACAGACAACAGAACGGAAGCTGGAAGATTTTATTGCTACGGAAGAAGTTCAGGGATTTTTAAAAGCATATGCAGAGAATAGTCAATTATATGCAGTTTTGATCGATACACATTTGAAACAACTCACGGTGCCGGAGGGGCCGATGATTCATCTGGGTGAGTTTTATGATCTGTTGGAGAATCCGAAATATCGGGAGAAGCTTCGTGAGGCAGTAACTCTCACTGAGGAGAAACAGAGATTCTGTATTCTGCAAACAGAGGAAGGAAATTTTGATAAACAGCTGGGAGCGGTTCCGCTAGTGATCCATGGGGATATTGTAGCAGTATGCCTGCTCTGCGCTTTTGATGAAGAAGCAGTAGCCAGATTGCATAATTCCATTGAATCATTACAGAAGCTGATCGAGATCATAACCAAAGCCGGAGCAGACAATAAATATATTGAAATGGATTCCAGAAGAAGCCGTCTGGCAGAAAAGACCATGAGTGAGGAGTTGGAAGGCCAGCTGATTTTGGCACGGGCGTTTGCGCATATGAGAAGTGACGGGGATGCAACGATTCAGGAGATTATTGAGCAGTCCTGCAAGCTGCTGCATATTTCGTCCATTGTTATTTATACGGGAGACCGGATGCAGGAAGCCTATACCTGTATTGCAAAATACACGGCGGAGGATGCATTGTTCCGGGACTACCCGGATCAGAGCTGGCGTATGGCAGAGCTCTGCCGGAAGAATGAAGTGCTGGCACATGGAGGATATATCAGTTCACTGAATCCGGCCAATGCTGCACAACTAGAATATCTGATGACACGGACGCAGTCCCGGGCAATGATGCTTCATGGATTAATGATAAATGATGAAGTGTATGGTGCGGTGTTGTTTGCCAGTACTCATCCGAGACAGAGAATGCGGGAACGTGAGATTTCATATTGCAGGGATATGGTAGAGATCATTCAGGGCATTCTGGAGAGAAACCGGAGCCGGAATCATGTAAATGTCCTGAATCAGGATCTGTTAAATGCTTATAATTATATGTCAGAGTATGTATTTATACGTGATACACAGACCGGTGTTGTGTTGTTTGCCAATGAAGCAATGGAGAACCTGTTTGGGTATGATGTGACAGGGACAGACAGCAGGGCATTTCTGTCAACGCCGACACCGACCTATACAAGAGAAGGAGTACAGCCGGTAGGCAATATCAAGTGGCAGAGCTTTATCCGAAGCGTCAACAAGATCATGAATATTCAGGAGCTGGTGATCGAGTGGCAGAACGGTGAAGAAGCGAAACTGGTAATTATGCGTGAAAATATTAAAAACTCATAATCTGGTTAAAATAGAAGTAAAGATTTGTATGCAATATGTCGATATAAATAGGAAAGAGAGTTTTGATATCGGTGAATTTGCTGAAATCTGAAAATGTGGTTTGAAAAAATTTCCAGAGTGTATATAATGGAGACAGTTAAGAAGGACCTATCCTGAAAAAGAAATTATTTTGTCCGTCAGAAAGGGGATTATCATGGCAAGTTCAGATATTGGAATTGATTTAGGAACCGCCAGTATTTTGGTGTATGTTAGAGGAAAAGGTGTTGTATTAAAGGAGCCTTCTGTAGTTGCATTTGATCGGGATACCAATAAGATCAAGGCAATCGGTGAAGAGGCCAGATTGATGCTCGGTAGAACACCGGGAAATATCGTAGCTGTCCGTCCGTTAAAGCAGGGTGTTATTTCTGATTATACGATTACAGAAAAGATGTTGAAGTATTTTATTCAGAAGGCGGTCGGCAGAAGCTTATTCGGCAGAAAGCCGAGGATCAGCGTCTGTGTACCAAGTGGTGTTACAGAAGTAGAGAAGAAGGCAGTCGAGGATGCTACCTATCAGGCAGGTGCCAGAGATGTATCCATTATTGAGGAGCCTGTAGCAGCAGCAATCGGTGCAGGTATTGATATTGCAAGACCTTGCGGTAATATGATCGTAGATATCGGTGGTGGTACCGCAGATATTGCAGTTATTTCCTTAGGCGGTACAGTTGTAAGTACATCGGTTAAGACTGCAGGTGATGATTTTGATGAAGCGATTGTTCGTTACATGAGAAAGAAGCACAATCTTCTGATCGGCGAGCGTACGGCAGAAGAGATCAAGATCAACATCGGTACATGCTATAAGCGTGCAGAGGAAGTGACGATGGAGGTTCGCGGACGTAATCTGGTAACAGGTCTTCCGAAGACGATCACCGTAACATCCAGCGAGACAGAGGAAGCATTGCGCGAGACAACTGCTCAGATCGTAGAAGCAGTACACAGCGTATTGGAGCGTACTCCACCGGAATTGGCAGCAGATATTTCAGATCGTGGTATTGTACTGACCGGCGGTGGTTCATTATTAAACGGTTTAGAGGAACTGATTGAAGAGAAGACAGGCATTACTACGATTACTGCGGACAATCCGCTGACAGCGGTTGCGATTGGTACCGGTAAGTATATTGAGTTCCTGTCCGGTAAGAGAGACTAGCGATCGGCTAGAGTGCGAGGAGTGAAAGAATGGTAAAGGGCCTATACACAGCATATACGGGATTGCTGAACGAGCAGAGAAGATTGGATGTTATTTCCAACAATATTGCAAACTCGGATACTACCGGTTATAAAAAGATGGGCGTTACATCGCAGTCATTTGACCGGGAGATGGCAATTCGTGTAGATGACGACTCGGATCCATATCTTGCTAAGGCTATTGGAAATGTGAGTCTGGGTGTGAAGATCGGAGAGACTTATACCGATTACAGCCAGGGTAGTTTCCGTGAGACCGGTGCAACTTATGATCTGGGACTGGAAGGCAACGGTTTTTTTGCCATTAGCACAACAGACAAGAGTGGAACAGAGCATATACGCTATACACGGGACGGCTCTTTCACGGTTACCAGGGACGGTTATCTTGTTACAAAGGATGGAGATTATGTGCTGGGTGCCAACAACCGGCGGATTCAGATTCCGGGAGCAGCAACAGCGAAGGTAGCAGTTGACACATTGGGGAATATTTATGCCAATGAGGTACAGGTAGGCAGACTTCAGATTGTTGATTTCCAAAATAAGGATGCGTTGACTCTCTATGGGGAGAATATGTTTGAGGCATTGCCTGAGGCAGGCATGGTAGCAGGAACGGCGTTGGTTCGTCAGGGATATCTGGAGACTTCGAATGTAAATGTGATCAATGAAATGGTTTCCATGATCAGTATCACAAGGGCGTATGAAGCTAACCAGAAGATGATGCAGACAGTAGATTCAACCCTGAATAAAGCAGTGAATGAAATTGGTAAGTTATAACGGACTGCCCGGATGACAGTAGGAAGGAGCACACGTGGTTAGATCATTATGGACAGCGCGCAGCGGTATGATCGCGCAGCAGGAAAATGTAGATACGATTGCCAATAATCTGGCAAATTTAAATACAACCGGATATAAGACGGAGACAGCAGAGTTTAAGTCATTACTTTATCAGACACTGCAGACACGTTCCACGAACAATGCAGGTGAGAATAAGCCGGTTGGCGCACAGGTAGGACTCGGAAGCCGGACAGCGGCAATTACCAGTCAGTTTACCCAGGGCAATCTGACAGCAAATGAGAGTCCGTTTTCGGCAGCGATTGAAGGGGATGGATTCTTCAAGGTGCGTACGGAAAGCGGAGAGATCCAGTATACAAGAGACGGCAATTTTACCGTATCGCCGGTGGCCGGTGGCGCTATGCTCTGCACGGCAGAGGGAAATGCAGTACTGGATCAGTATAACAATCCGATCATCATTCCGACAGGTGTAAGTGCATCAACACTTGGAATCGGAACCGATGGGCAGATCACGGTTATGTTAAACGGTAATCAGCAGAGTAATCTGGCCCGCGTAGACGCTAACGGTAACGTTCTTTATAATGTACGGATCGGTGTTGTACAGTTCAATAATCCGGCGGGCTTGGAGAAAGCATCCGGTAACCGCTATCGCCAGACGGTCGCATCCGGTAATGCAATGGAGGAATCACAGACCGCAGGTCTGACTGCGAGTAAGGTACATCATAAGTACATAGAAGCATCGAATGTACAGGTTGCCGATGAGATGGTGAATCTGATCGTTGCACAGCGTGCATATGAGATGAATTCCAAGGTGATCCAGGCATCCGATGAGATGTTACAGCAGGCGAATAATCTGAGAGGCTAGGTGTGATCGGATATGGATATTTCGAATAGTGTTTATGGCAATTATTATATGCAGAATGCGCAGAATACAGCACGGACCTCCGGACTGGAGCAGAAGCTGACCGGTGGAAGCATGACAGAGGCTACGGATGAGGAGCTGATGGATGCATGCAAGGAGTTTGAAGCATATCTGGTAGAACAGGTACTGAAGCAGGTGAAGGAAAGTATTCCTAAGACAGAAGAGGAAGAGAACCAGTATACGGAGTATTTCGGTGATATGATGCTTCAGGAATATGCATCTGCAATTACGGATCAGGGAAGCCTAGGTATCGCACAGAAGTTGTATGAAAGTATGAAGAACAATATGAAGGCGGTCAGCATTTCAGAGGCTGAGGCCGGAGATGCAACGTCGTTGAATGCCAAAGCATAGTTGCAGTAAGATTTAATTATATAACAGGAATAGTATGGGGCTGCTATAAAGAGACAGGGAACTGTCTTTGCTTTAGCGGCTCTTTTTGTTACGATATCTGAATTTTAGCTGCATATTTGGGATAGCGGGACACCGGATTGTGAAAAAACAGAATCGTGAGACAGATCCGGAAGAATGTGATAAGATAGATGAAGTGATTGAAACGGTAAGGATCGGAGAACGATATGATCGAGGGATACATAGAGAAAATTATATATCGGAATGAAGAGAATGGCTATACCGTCCTGTCTGTTATGGTGGATGAGAAGCTCGATCTGACACAGGTTTTGGTAGGTTACATCGAGGGCGCGGCCGAGGGACTTTATATTCAGGCAGAAGGCGAAGAAGTGGAGCACCCGTATTATGAGACACAGTATAAGGTGACGGCGTATGAACTGCGTATGCCGGCAGACTCAGACAGTATGGAACGCTATCTGGCATCCGGAGCCATTAAAGGAATCGGCCCGGTGCTTGCCATGCATATCGTGAAGAAGTTTAAGAAAGATACCTTCCGTATCATTGAGTTTGAACCGGAACGACTGGCAGAGATCAAGGGGATCTCGGAACGTAAGGCAAGAGAGATCGGAATACAGTTCCATGAGACACAGGATATCCGGCAGGCAATGATGTTTCTGGGAAAATATGGGATCAATGCCAGACTGGCCGTAAAGATTTATAACGAATACGGGGAAAAGTTATATAAAATTATTGAGGAGAATCCATACAAGCTGGCAGAGGATATTGCGGGTGTCGGGTTCCGGATTGCGGATGAGATTGCGAGAAAAGCGGGAATCGGGCTTGATTCCGAGTTCCGTGTCCGATCCGCCGTTATCTATACGCTGAGTCAGTCGGGAGGACTGGGGCATATGTATCTGCCGAAGGATATGCTGATCCGTAAGGTATCCGGATTTCTGGTGCCGGAGGGCGGAGATATTTTTGAAGGCGGCTATGAAGAAGTGATCGAGCAGCAGCTGATGGCGCTGCAGCTGGAACGAAAAATCATATTAAAAGAGATAGATGGGACACTTGCGGTGTACGGAAGTGCCCAGTATCACACGGAGCTGAATACGGCAAGGATGCTGCTGGACCTGAATCTGAGTTATCCGTTGTCCGAGAGCGAATGGCAGATCGCGCTGGAGCGTCTAAAGAAGAAATCGGAGATTGAACTGGATGAGCTTCAGCAGAAGGCGGTACGGCAGGCGGCTGCATCCGGTCTGGTCATTATCACCGGTGGGCCAGGTACCGGTAAGACTACGGTTATTAATACCATTATTCGGTATTTTGAGCAGGAGGGACTGGAACTCCGGCTGGCGGCACCGACCGGGCGTGCAGCGAAACGTATGACAGAGGCGACCGGCTATCAGGCGCAGACGATTCATCGGCTGTTGGAGTTAAACGGTGGAGTGGAAACAGACTCCGAGGCCGGAATCCATTTTGAACGGAATGCACAGAATCCATTGGAAGCGGATGTTGTTATTATCGATGAGATGTCCATGGTGGATATCTATCTGGCACATGCCTTACTGGAGGCGGTGGTACCGGGCACGCATCTGATCCTGGTAGGAGATGTGAATCAGCTGCCGAGTGTAGGGCCGGGAAATGTATTAAAGGATATTATTCATTCGGGGGCATTTCCGGTGATTGAATTGTCTACCGTCTACAGACAGGAGGAAGGCAGTGATATTGTAATGAATGCACACCGGATCAATCATGGCGAATATCCGGTTATGAATAATAAGAGCCGGGATTTCTTCCTGCTTCCGCGGGCGAATCCACAGGCGGTGATCGAAGAAGTGGGGAAGCTGGTTTCTGTCAAGATGCCGAAATACGTGCAGGCGAAGCCGTATGAGGTACAGGTGCTGACTCCGATGCGGCAGGGAGAGCTGGGAGTCGAGAATCTGAACCGGGAAATGCAACGGATTTTAAATCCGCCGGATGGGAAAAAACAGGAATATGAATCGCATAACACGATTTTCCGTGAGGGAGATAAGGTTATGCAGATTAAGAATAACTATAAGCTGGAATGGGCGGTTTATGATGCCAGCGGATATTTTGAGCAGGAAAAGGGCATGGGGGTATTTAACGGTGACATCGGTGTGATCCGGGAGATTGATTCCTATGCGCAGGAAGTGAAAGTTCTGATGGATGATGAGAGAGTCGTAGTGTATGATTTCAAGATGCTGGAGGAGCTGGAGCTGGCATATGCGATCACGATTCATAAGTCACAGGGAAGTGAATATCCGGCGGTTGTCCTGCCGATTCTGAACGGGCCGAGGGTGTTGCTTCACCGGAATCTGCTATATACGGCCATCACCCGAGCAAAGAAATGCGTGGTGATCGTGGGAAACGGATATAAGATCCATGAGATGGTAGACAATGCAGATGAACAGAAGCGTTATTCCGGCCTGCAATGGGCGATTTGTGAACAGATGAGAGGGGAAGAATGAGAGAAACACCATTGTTGGATCTGATTTATCCCAGACGGTGTCCGATGTGTCAGGAGATCGTGCCGGCTGGCATAGACGGATGGAATGGAAACAATCTGCTGATTTGCTCTGGCTGCCGGGAGCGATTACCTTACCTGCAGCCACCGTATTGCTTAAAATGCGGGAAAGAAGTAGAGCGGGAGGATCAGGAGTATTGCTATGACTGCAGCAGACAGGTAAGGCATTACAGGAAGGGTTATCCGGTCTTGCATTACAGAGGAGAATGCAGGAAGGGCATGGAAGCTTTTAAATATCACAACCGTCGAGAGTATGCGCAGTTTTACGGTGAAATTATTGCAGAAAGGCATGGACGGGAGTTGACAGAACTGAAGCTGGATGGAATCGTACCGGTTCCGATTCACAGGCACAAAAAGCGCAAACGAGGATACAACCAGGCAGAATTGATCGCGAGGGAACTGGGAATTCGGATTCATGTGCCTTGTTATCCGGATTGTTTGATCCGGACTGCAGATACGACGCCGCAGAAAGAGCTGAATGATGTACAGAGACTTGAGAATTTAAAAAATGCTTTTTTATTTCGTGAAAATCATGTAGAATTAAAGAAAGTTCTGTTGGTAGATGACATATATACGACAGGTGCGACGATTGAAGCATGTACACTTGCACTTCTTGCAGGAGGTGTTGCAGAGGTATATTATACAAGTGTATGTATCGGCAGTAATCTGTCTACATAAAGGAGGAGTTACGATGGATATCAGAAATTGCAAGAATTGCGGAAAGATGTTTAATTATATAGGGAATCCGATCTGTCCGAGTTGTGAAAAGGTGCTGGAGGATAAATTCCAGGAGGTAAAGCAGTATGTGAGAAAGCATCCGGAGGCCTCTATCACAGTGGTGGCTGAGGAGAACGATGTATCCGTGAATCAGATCAAGCGCTGGGTACGGCAGGAACGGTTGGAGTTTTCAGACAGCTCGCTGGTAGGCCTTGCCTGTGAAAATTGCGGAACCATGATCAAGACCGGACGATTCTGTGAAGAATGTAAGCAGAAGCTGATCAATAATGTGTCCAGTGTATTAAAACCCAAAGCTGTAAAACCGGCAGCACCGGAACGAAAAGACGCAAACGCAAGGATGCGATTCCTGGACGGAAAATAAAGCGGGGCGGCATTTTTATGCCGCCTGTTTTATTGCTGTGAGGCTGAAGAACAATATTCAAAGATTGATTTACCGATATAACGCTTTAATGCGTTGCATTATTGAAACATCTGTGGTAGAATAACCAGTATCAAACAACTAGAGGAGAGAGAACATGGCAGTAAAAATTCTATTGTTGCTGGTATTCTTCGCAATTATGATTGCGGTTGGTATTTATTCCAGAAAAAAAGCAACGAATGTAAACGACTTTGTATTGGGAGGCAGAAGTGTCGGACCGTGGATGACGGCATTCGCATTCGGAACCTCGTATTTTTCGTCTGTGGTATTTGTCGGTTATGCGGGACAGTTCGGATGGAAGTACGGTCTGGCATCTACCTGGATCGGACTTGGTAATGCATTTATCGGAAGTCTTCTGGCATGGGTGGTTCTCGGAAGAAGAACCCGTGTCATGAGCCAGAAGCTGGAGTCGGCAACTATGCCGGACTTTTTCGGAAAGCGATATGACAGTAAGGCATTGAAACTTGCAGCTTCTGCGATCTGCTTTATATTCTTGATTCCGTACACGGCATCTATCTATAACGGGTTATCCAGATTATTTGCAATGGCATTTGATATTCCGTACTCTGTGTGTATCATCACCATGGCAGTGCTGACCGGTGTATATGTAATTCTGGGTGGCTATATGGCAACGGCAATCAATGACTTTATCCAGGGCATTATTATGCTGATCGGTATTGTGCTGGTAATCGTTGCAGTTCTGAACGGACATGGCGGCTTCTATGAGGCAGTTCGCCAGCTTGCAGAGCTGGAGAGTGATGCGGCTGTTACATTGGGACAGAAGGGCGCATTTACCTCATTCTTCGGACCGGATGTCGTGAATCTGTTCGGTGTTGTAGTGCTTACTTCCCTGGGTACCTGGGGTCTTCCACAGATGGTGCATAAATTCTATGCGATCAAGGATGAACATTCCGTAAAGACCGGAACTGTGGTTTCTACGATTTTTGCGATTATCATATCCGGTGGCTGCTATTTCCTTGGAGGCTTCGCCAGATTGTATGCGGATGCCGATATTTACAAGGCAGACGGAAGCGTTATGTATGATGCCATTGTTCCACAGATGTTATCGACGCTGCCGGATATTTTGATCGGTATTGTGATCGTGCTGGTACTGTCAGCATCCATGTCAACGTTGTCATCTCTGGTTCTGACTTCAAGCTCAACGCTGACACTTGATTTCATCAAAGGAACCATTGTAAAGGATATGAAGGAAAAAACACAGCTGATCGTGATGCGGGTGCTGATCGCATTCTTTATCATTCTGTCAGTCATGATCGCATTGAATCCGCCGACATTTATCGCACAGCTTATGGGCATCTCATGGGGGGCTCTGGCAGGAGCATTCCTGGCACCGTTTATGTATGGACTGTACTCCAAGAAGATTACCAAGGCATCTGTCTGGGCAAGCTTTATTGTCGGTGTCGGTCTGACGGTATCCAATATGTTCTTTAAATTCATCGCATCTCCGATCAATGCCGGAGCGATTGCAATGGCTGCCAGTCTGATCGTGGTTCCGCTTGTCAGTCTTGTGACACCGAAGATGAAGCAGGAACAGGTGGATGAAATGTTCACCTGCTATGACCAGAAGGTCGTTGTATCCGAAAAGACTTCATTGGGTGAATGATCACAGAGAAACAAATAAAGAAAAACAAATAAAGAAAAACAAACGGAAACAAAATAAAAACGGAACACCTGTGGTAATGATATACCTCTGTCAAACGGACAGGGAGGATATCAGAGACTGCAGGTGTTTTTTTATAATATGAGGCTAAAGAAAATAAAGAAAATGACGATACATATTGTATAGAAGAATGAATTTCAAGGAGGAAGGTGGCTATTATGCGTATAGATGCTTATAACCAGATCAGTCAGATGTATGGTGTAGGAAAGTCTAAAAAGACCGGACACACCGGTAATATCGGCAGTACAGGTACCATGGATCAGGTATCATTTTCTTCTATCGGTAAGGATATGCAGATCGCGAAGGCAGCCCTTGCAAAGACACCGGATGTGCGTAAGGAAAAGGTAGATGCGATCAAGACTGCTATCCAGAACGGAACCTATGAGGTCAGCAATGAAAGCTTTGCTGAGAAGCTGGTTTCCGCATATAATAACCGGGGAATTTAACTGTTAGGAGAAAGGATTAAAGATCAGCATGGCTAGTTTGATTGAAGAATTGATTCAGGTGATGGAACAGGAGTGTGAGATATATGAAGCACTCGATCAGGTTTCAGACAGGAAGACAGAGACAATTGTAAAAGGCGATATTGAGGCTTTGCAGAAGATTACAGAGCATGAACAGAATGTAGTGGATGATATTCTGATCTTGGAGAAGAAGAGACAGAATATCGTGAATAATATTGCCGTGGTTTTGAATCAGAATCCGAAAACAATGACCATTGCTGATATTGTCCGCATTATGGAGAAACAGCCGGAGTTCAGCCGGCCGTTAAGTGAGCTGCACCGGCGGCTTCGCACGGTTGTACTGAGACTTCAGCAGACGAATGCCCATGACCGTGAATTACTGGAGAATGCACTTGAAATGACGGAGTTCAACATCAATGTACTTCAGACGGCAGGGCAGGCACCGGAGACGGCGAATTATGATAAGAAGTCTTACAGCGGTGATATGTTAGGGATTGAACACAGACAGTTTGACAGCAAGAGCTAAGGAGATGAAGAAATGTCAGGAACTATGGGAAGGATGTACATCGGTACCTCCGGATTACAGGCACATCAGAATGCCATTAATACAACTGCACACAATCTGACAAATCTGAACACTGCCGGATATTCCAGACAGCAGGTAGTCCTTACGGATCTTGCTTATCAGAAGCTTGGATATACGAAGGTTGGAGTGAACCAGACCGGACTGGGAACCAGAGTAGAGGAGACTAGAACCACACGAGACAAATATCTGGATCAGAAGTTTCGTCTTCAGACCAGCCGCCAGAATTATTATGAGACCAAGAGTGGCATCATAGCTGAGGTTGGAGAGTATTTTGGTGAAACGGAGGGCAGCACCTTCCAGGAATATATGAAGAATCTATGGAATGCGGTGCAGGAGGTTCAGAAGACACCGAACGGAATGGTAGAAAGAACTGCACTGGTTTCAACCGCAGGAGCCTTTGTTGACCGGGCGAATGAGATATATTCCCAGCTGGTGAGTTATCAGAAGAACCTGAATGCAGAGATTCAGGATAAAACCAATCAGATCAATAAGCTGGCAAAGCAGATTTATGATCTGAATGAACAGGTTTTAAAATGCGAAGCAGGAAATATAGAAGCGGCAAACGACTACAGAGATGCCAGAAATCTGGCATTGGATGAGCTGTCAAAGCTGGTTTCGATTGACATAAAGGAACAGTCGAATGGAATTGTCAATGTATATGCCGAGGAACATCTGCTGGTAGCGGAGGATCGGATATTTGAAATGGGAACCAGACCGGTAGAGGCCGGATCCGATCTGCTGACGGTATATTGGAAGGCAGATGACAGTGAAGTATTTAACCTGAGAAGAACGATTGTGGAAGGGGATAATACAGACGCCGGCTCATTGAAGGGTATGCTTTCCGCACGCGGAGACTATACACCGGATTATACGGATATTCCGTTCCGGGAGCAGTATCCGACAGAAGCGGATTATCAGGTGGCGCTGGATGAATATAACCGTTCACTCAGTAACCGGGATGTGGCGAGCCTGATTTCACAGTTTGACAACCTGATCCATGGAATGGTGACGGAGATCAATAATGTGTTATGCCCGAATAAAACGATCACGGATGTGAATGGAAATGCCTATCAGGTACTGGATACGGATAAGGCCGGCAAGGGGTATGGTGAAGGAAACGAGATACAGGGCACAGAGCTGTTTACCCGGAAAGGCACAGAACGGTATCGGACACAGACGATTACATATACCGATGAGAACGGTCAGACGAAGACAGGTACATTTCAGGTATATAATGAAGAAGACGCAGATAATTACTATTCACTGTATACACTGGGACAGATTGAGGTGAACGATACACTGGTGAAGAATCCGTCCCTGCTTCCGCTGACAACGGTAAGCGGAGAGGAATATCAGGAGATTGCCAATCAACTGCTGGAGCTTTGGAACAAGAATTTTTCAACTCTGGATCCCAATACGCTGGTGATGAATAATTATAATAATTATTATTCGGCTATGGTCGGTGACTTTGCAAATAAAGGATATACATATACATCGGTTGCTGATAAGCAGGCAGGACTGGTGAATGAGGTTAACAACCAGCGGCAGGAGGTTGTGGGAGTTTCGTCGGATGATGAACTGACCAACCTGATCAAGTATCAGCATGCATATAACGCTTCATCCAGATATATTACAGTGGTGTCTGAGATGATACAGCATATTATAGAAAAACTGGGATAGCAGGATTAGAATTCCGGAAGAAAAGGATGTGAAAAAATGCCGTCAACATTTTTAGGACTGAATACAACAAGATCCGGCCTGAATTATTATCAGGCATCATTAAATACAACCGCACATAATATTTCCAATGCGAAAACGAAAGGCTATTCCAGACAGGAAGTAATCGGAAAAGCATCTTCGGCACTACGGCTGAACAACTCGGCCGGCATGCAGGGAACCGGTGTCTCGGTTACAGATATTAAGCAGATCCGGAATTCCTATTATGATGTGAAATATTGGAACAGTAACGCGTTAGGTGGAGAATATTCAACCAAATATGATTATACATATGAAATAGAGACATATTTTAATGAAATGAACTCCAAGACCGGATATACATCATTGTTAACGGAGCTCCAGAATGCCATGAAAGATCTGGCAGACAATCCATCCAGTGCAACAACGCGGGTACAGTATGCAAATGACTTTAAAAGCTATACAGAATTATTCAATGAGATCTCCAATAATTTGCAGATTACACAGCGCAGCTTAAATGATGAGATATCAGTCCGGGTGGGCGAGATCAATTCGATTGCGAAAGAACTGTTTACGTTAAATGACCAGATCAACAATATCGAGCTGCGTTCCGGAAATGCCAATGATCTGCGGGATCAGAGAATGGTGCTAGTGGATAAATTATCGGAGCTGGTAAATGTATCCACAGAAGAGATACCGATTCTGGCGGAAGATGGACATGATTCCGGAGCAACCAGGTTTGTGGTGCGTATCAATGGAGAAATGCTGTTGGACGATCTCCAGTGCCGGCAGTTAATGGTAGTTCCGCGAGATGAAAAAGTAAACGAGACAGATATTGACGGATTATATGAGCTTGCATGGAAGAATGCAGACGGAACACCGGGCGATGAGTTTGACATTGTTAGTTCCAGCCTGACCGGAAAGCTCGCAGGTCTGGTAGCTGTCAGGGATGGTAACAATAACAACGGATTTGTAGGGGAGTCGACAGCATCCGGTTTTAATGCAGAAGGTCCATATGTGACGATGACGACAGACAAGGCGTTTACATTAAATACATTAAATGTAGCGGATGAAGGCAAGATCACGATTGGCGGAAAAGACTATTATTATGATAATTTTACTGCGGAATATGATAATACAACCGGGGAGATTACCGGTTATACCTTCCAGAATCTGCAGGTGCTGGCAGCGGATGGCACAACCAGAGTGGCAGCGAATCCGGCAGATATTAATACCGGTGTAACCGCACGGGTTGGTAAAAATGTGGACTTTCAGGGTGTTCCGTATTGTATGAGTAAGTTAAATGAGTTTGTCCGGACGTTCTCCAGATACATCAATGATCTGTGCAGTTCCGGCGTGGATGCGGATGGAAAACAGGGGCTGGATATGCTGAATGCTTTAAATGTAGACGGTAAAAGTATGGATCTGTCAGGAACAACCGGAAATACATCCTTTCAGTCTAAGAAAGCTTCTTATTATCGGCTGACTGCTTTGAACTGGAGCATCCATGATGATGTCATGAAGGACCCGAACAAGGTGGTTGTATCCGATAAACGGGCAATTGAGCAGGGCAATGTGGAGGATTGTGCTATTCTTCATAAGATTCAGGACAGCCTTACCAATACCGATATATTTAAGCAGGGAAGTCCGAGCCAATATCTGGAATCACTGATTTCAAACATCGGTGTCCAGACGAAGAAATGTAAGATATCTTCCCAGCATCAGGATAACATAGTATATAGCATTAATCAGCAGCGACTGTCTGAGTCCAGTGTGGATTCCAATGAGGAGGCCTCCAATCTGATCATTCAGCAGAACGGTTATAACCTTTCGTGTAAGGTGATGTCAGTTCTGGATGAGATCTATGATAAGCTGATTAACGGAACAGGCGTATAAGAGATCGGACAGGAGGAATAGAAGATGCGAGTAACCAATCAGATGATGAGTAATAACTCATTGAGAAATCTGCAGACAAGTACCAATAAAGTAGATACCTTAATTCAGCAGCTGACAACCGGACAGAAGATCCAGCGGGCCAGCGAGGATCCGGTCGTAGCGGTCCGTGCCTTAAAACTCAGAAACACAGTCAGCCAGCTGCAGCAGTATAAGCAGAAGAATATTAAGGATGCGAACTCCTGGATGGAGCTGACAGAGAACTCCATTACCAGTATTTCCAACTATGTTGAATATATGTCCGGATATTGCACGCAGGGAGCGACGGATTCGTTTAATAACGATAACCGTTCGGCAATCGCAGAAACAATCCGGGCTTATAAGGATATGATCTATTCAGAAGGAAACACTACCTATGCCGGACGTTATATTTTCTCCGGATATAAGACAGATACCAGTCTGATCTTTACAGATAGTGACGCCACAAAATATTCTTATCAGATTACAGAGAAGCTGGATAAGAGCGATATTGATGTGAAGACGGCAACCGTAAATGCGGTCGATCCTGCAGATCTGGATCAATATTTAAATGGAAACAAAACATATGGAACGGCATCCTATCCGGAACAACAGACGTCATATCGTCTGCGGCTTGGATATGACTCTCTGGATGAAACGAAGACACCTGTTATTACCTATGTAGACGAGACAGGCGTGCAGCAGAAGCTTACCGTAACAAGAACTCTGGACAGCACACAGCGTACAGATTATTATAAGAATGTCGGTGATAACGAGGTGCGTTACATTCCTGAGACCGGTGAGATCGTGTTTGGTAAGAATACTTATACGAAGCTGCAGAATACAGAGGATATATCGATTACCTATACAAAGGAAGACTTTAAGGCAAATGATCTGCGACCGGAGCATTATTTCAACTGTGTACAGACGAATAAGGCAACCGGAGAAACGGTAGACTTTGAGATTACGGATGAAGATCAGAACATAGAATATGAGGTTAATTTTAATCAGAAGATTCGAGTAAATACGCTTGGCCGGGATCTGATCACACATGACATAGGACGGTCGATTGATGAATTGGCAGATAAAGTGGAAGAGGTTGCGGATGCTGAGTCACGGTTGGCTGAATTAAAGGGAATGCTGACCAATCCGAAATATTCCAATGATACAACGGCAATAAAACAGTTGAATTACATGATCTCGGATACCGAGAATGAAGTAAAGATGAAAAATCAGGAGATGCGGACCCTGTTTAATCAGCATATTTCCGTCTTCCAGAACTTCCAGACGGATGTCACATCATTACAGTCGGATTCCGGTGCAAGGACGTCGAAGCTTGATATGATTGCAGCCCGTGTTTCGGAGCAGTATACAAACTTTACGGAATTGATGTCATCCAACGAAGAGGTAGATTATGAAGATAAGGCGATTGAATTTTCATCCGCAGCTGTTATCTATAATGCCGCATTACAGGTAACGGGTAATGTTCTTCAGAAGACGCTGTTGGATTTCCTGTAAGGAGCAGATGGAAGAAGGGCATACACAGAAACGGGATCCCGGATAGTAAAGGAGAGGTTATATGGTAGCACAAACGAGATTATTTGGTGAAGTAACGATTGACGATGATAAGGTATTAGATTTCCCGAATGGTATCATTGGAATCAGTGACAAGCATAAATTTGCGATTATTTACGATGAGGAACGTGGCTCTGATACGGCGATCCGCTGGCTGCAGTCTATGGAGGACCCATATCTGGCATTGCCGGTGATCGAACCGTTTGCCGTTCTGGATGAGTATAATCCGGTGATCGAGGATGAGTGGCTGGAAGTGATCGATAATCCGGCTGATGAAGATATAGTAGTGCTGTTAACTATGATCGTATCTTCCGATGTAACAAGAGTAACTGCAAATATGAAGGCACCAATCGTAATCAATTCAAGGACCTGTAAGGGTGAGCAGATCATTGTTGAGAATCCGGATTATGAAGCAAAATTTAATGTATATGAAGCGATTCAGAAAAAAAAGGCAGGTGAGTGATTATGTTAGCATTATCCAGAAAGCAAGGCGAATCGATTATAGTTGGAAATGATATCGAAATCACAATCCTGGAAATCAAAGGAGATCAGGTGAAAGTCGGTATCAATGCACCGAAATCCGTTCCGGTATACCGGAAAGAGCTGTATGTGCAGATCACAGATGCCAATAAGGAAGCAATCCGGCAGGCGGATGCAATCAAAAACCTGAAAGACTTGTTATAGGATCAGCGATTTAACCGTAGAGCATGGAAAAATATGACCATATGTGTTAAGATATTATCACATATGGTCGATATTATATATTGAAAAGTAAAACTAGTTGTATATTATCACATGGAGGTGGATAATCATGGGAGTAGGTGGAATTGAGTCAGGGATGACGGCAAGCAGTGTTCGCAACATTACTACGAAAACGGCGACACCGGTGGTCCCGGAAATTACAGGTGTACAGAGTGTAACTGCAGCAGCAGATAATTTTGCAAGAGTTGCGCAGACATCGGAGAAACAGCAGAGCAGTAGTGAAGATACATCCGGACAGGAAAATCAGGAGCAGTTATTTGATGAGGGCATCCCGATTCAGGAAGTATCGAAAGAGAAGGTTGAGAATGCGATTCGGGATATTAATGCGAAGATCCGGCCGACACATACAGAGTGTCAGTTTTCATATCATGAAGCAACAAAGCGGATTTCGATTAAGGTATTAGATCAGGCTTCCGGTGAGGTGATCCGTGAGATACCGCCGGAGAAAACATTGGATATGATTGCCAAGACATTGGAGCTGGCAGGTATCCTTGTGGATGAGAAGCGTTAGGAGGGATAGTTATGACAATGAGAATGACAGGTCTGATATCCGGATTGGATACAGAGACCCTGATTACTCAGATGATCAGCGGACATAAGACGAAGGTTGAGAATGCCCAGAAAGAGCAGACGAAGCTGAAGTGGAAGAAGGAAGCATGGTCTTCCCTGAATACGAAGCTGTATTCCTTCTATACAGGGGCATTAAGTAATTTTAAATCCGTAGGTACCTATAAGGCGAAGAAGGTAGAGTCAACGGATGATTCGAAGGTAAAAGTAACCAGCAGTAACAGTGCAGTGAATGGTGTACATACACTGTCTGTAAAGCAGCTGGCAAGCTCCGCTTATCTGACCGGTGCCAGCTTGCAGAACAAGGCATTTAACACAACATCGTATGTAGCGGCAGAGAATGCAGACGTGAAGCTGAGTGATTTAAAGGATTCTAAGGGCTATGATCTGGAATTAGACGGAAAGAGCTTTGAAATCTCTTATAAGACGACCGGTCCGGACGGACAGGAAGCTACAGTTACCAAGACGATCACTGCACAGGCAGGCTCGGATGGTACTCTTCAGAGTGTAATTGATAATATGAATCAGTCGCTGAAAGACGAAGGCATTAATATGACCGTTAGCTACAATGCGGCAAAGGGTGCTCTGGAGTTTGTGAACAATACCGCACAGGAAGTAAAAGGCGCAGACGGTACTGTAACCGGCTATGAAGGCGGTATTGATTATACACTGAAAACAGCGGATGACGATGCTGCAAAGGCATTGGGGATCAGCAAGGATGGCGTAACAGTCAGTCAGAAGAAGAGTGATGCCGGAGAGAATATTCTGACCATGAGCAGTGCGTTCCACGTAAAGACAGTATCTGATACGGCGGCAGCAGTAACCGGCAGCACAAAGCTGACTGATATGGGCATCGCAGATGGAACGACCTATACTATGACCGTAGGCAGTGGCAGCGATGCAAAGACATATACTTACACGATCGATCAGACGACAACCTTAAAGAGTCTGGCAGCCCAGTTTTCCAAGATGGGTGTAACAGCCAGTTATGATGAGAAGCAGGGACGGTTCTTTGTAAACTCTGCAGAATCCGGCGCGGCTTATGACTTTACGTTGACTGCAGATAATGCTGATGCGGTATCAAAGCTTGGTCTGGATGCAGCATCCGCGACTAAAGTAGATGCGGCAGATGCGATTGTAGTTTACAATGGAGCAACCTTCCAGCAGTCTTCCAATAATTTCAGTCTGAATGGTTTAAACTTCACAGTTAATGATGTGACAGTAACGAAGGATGATCAGGGAAATGTTATAAAGGACAATCCAATCCGGATGACGGTGTCAACGGATACGGATACCATCTATAAGGCGGTTAAGGACTTTGTGAAAGAGTATAATTCTCTGATCAAAGAGATGAGTACATTATATAATGCGAAAAGTGCGAAAGATTATAATCCACTGACCAGTGACGAAAAGGAAAAAATGTCAGATACGGAAGTAGAGGAGTGGGAAAAGAAGATCAAGGATTCCCTGCTTCGCCGGGATGATACGATCAGTTCATTACTGTCATCCATGAGAACCACATTAAATAAGTCAATAGAATATACAGGGACGGATGGCTCTACTAAGCGGTATTCATTGGCATCCTTTGGCATTAATACCGGTAAGTGGAATGAATACGGACAGCTGCATATCAATGGCGACTCTGAGGATGCAGAATATAAGGATTATGATGATAAATTAAGAACAGCGATCGAGAATGATCCGGATGCATTGATCCAGACCCTCAGCAGTCTGGGAGGCGAATTATATACCAACTTCCAGAAGGCTATGAAAGGCTCTGATCTGAGCAGTGCATTGACATTCTATAATGATAAGCAGATGGATAAAGAGATCAGCAGCTATGATGACAAGATCAAGAAGCTGCAGGAGAAGATGAATGATGTAGAGGATCGTTATTATAAGCAGTTCGCAGCAATGGAATCTGCATTGGCAGAACTGCAGGCCAGCCAGTCCAGCTTATCCAGTCTGTTTGGAACCGGTTCGAAATAAGGAAAAACGGAGCTGAAAAGAAGTTATAAGGTATTGAGGTGACGGTATGATTAATAATGCAGCACAGGCATATGGAGCCAGAAAAGTTGAAACAGCGACACCGGCAGAGCTTACTCTGATGTTGTATGAAGGAACAATTAAATTCTGCAATATTGCAATGGGCGCCATTGAGAAGAAGGATTATGAAAAAGCTAATATAAATATCCAGAAGGCACGTAAGATTATTGTGGAGTTGCAGACAACATTGGATCATAAATATCCGGTGGCAGAAGATTTTGACCGTATTTATGATTATATTTTTCATAAATTAGTGCAGGCAAATATAAAAAAAGATCCGGAGATTCTAGAGGAAGCATTAGTGGAACTGCGGGATCTGCGGGATGCGTGGAAAGAGATCATGCGGACGGCTAAGTTGCCAAAGAAATAGGATGTGAGGATAATATATGGACTACACTTCAAGCTATATGACAATCCTGCAAGAAACTCTGGAAAAAAAGCAGGCTGTGCTGCAGGCTATCCTGGAGGCTTGCAGACGACAGGGTGAGCTGACAGAACAGGAGGAATTTGACCCGGATATATTCAGTTCGATCATGGATCAGAAGGATGCACTTCTGGCACAGTTGACGCAGTTGGATGAGGGTTTTGAGAAGACTTATGAAGGCATCCGGAGTGAATTGGATCAGAACCGGTCTCAATATGCAGAACAGATCCGGGATATGCAGAATCTGATCCGAAAAGTGACAGATCTGGGAGTGGAGATCCGGGCATTGGAGGAACGGAACCGTTCGAAGCTGGAAGTGAGATTTGCAGATCAGAAGAAAGAGATGCGGCAGGTGAAAACATCAAACAAGGCGGCATCTACCTATTATAAAGCAATGGCGAATCCACAGAATACGGACTCTTATTTCATGGATCAAAAAAAATAAAAAAATTCAAAAAAGGTATTAAGTATTGGACAGGTTGTCCGATATATATAATACAAGGGTTGATAAACATATCAACTAAAACTATTCACAGTGGCGAAGACCACTAGTACCTGTAGCAAGGATGCTACAGTAAATTCAAGGAGGAATTATTATGATAGTACAGCACAACCTTCAGGCAAACAACACAAACAGAATGTTAGGCGGCAATGTTAAGGTCGTTAAGAAGTCATCTGAGAAGTTAGCTTCCGGTTACAAGATCAACCGTGCAGCTGATGATGCAGCAGGTCTTAGCATTTCTGAGAAGATGAGAGCTCAGATCCGTGGTCTGAATCAGGCAGTTAACAACGCTGAGGACGGTATCTCATTAATCCAGACAGCAGAAGGTAACATGAATGAAATGCATTCTATCCTTCAGAGAATGGAAGAACTGTCAGTTAAGGCTGCCAATGATGTTAATGCAACCGAGGATCGTGATACTATTAAAGATGAAATGACACAGTTGAATGAAGAGTTAAGTGCAATTGCTTCACGTGCTAAGTTCAATGGAAAGTCATTAAAGAGCTTTAGTGGTTTTCTTCAGATTGGTGCTAACAATGGCGACCATATGAAGATTACAGTTCAGGTAGCAGTAAGCGTAGCAACTATCAGTGTTGGTAGCCATTCAGCAGCTGGCAAGACTATTTCAGCTGTTCAGGCTGCAATTAAGTCTGTATCTAAGCAGCGTTCTGCTTTAGGTGCTGTTCAGAATCGTCTGGAGTATACAGTTAACAACCTGGAGAACTACTCTGAGAACCTGACAGATGCAGAGTCTCGTATCCGTGATACAGATATGGCAGCTGAGATGGTTAACTACAGCAAGGCTAACATTGTACAGCAGGCTGCACAGTCTATGTTGGCTCAGGCTAACCAGTCTAATCAGGGTGTATTATCATTACTTCAGTAATCAAGTAAGGTTATTGCAAATAGGGCTGACACGTAAGTGTCAGCTTTATTTGTATCTATAGATATTATAAAACGGAGGATGCCGGCTTGAGACTTAAAAAGATTGAAACGCAGAAAATTGAGGCAATTGCAGATTTATTCTATCAGAATCAGTTAGAAGAGGGAATCGGGCAATTACCACAATTGATACAAGTTTTGAATGAAATTTTAGAGGAAAAACGCTATACGGATGAACAACAGTATTTCAATTTGCTGAAAAATATTATGGAGTCTATCGATGACAAAAATTATATTGTATTGGCTGATCTATTGGTGTTTGAATTAATGTCAGATACTGAGATAGTAGTATAAGTAAGAGACAGGAGATGCAGGGATGACAAATTACGAAAAGAATATTGAAGCACTGAGCAGTGCACGTCCATTCATATATGATAAACTAAAAAATCATGAAAAAACAGAAGGTAACGTATTGTGTGGAGATGCACTGGATGGTGAAAAGTTTTTAGCAATGAATGAAAAAGAAAAAGTTATACCGTTAAATAGTATTTATCATCCAACTCATGAAGCAGAACGTTATGTTAAACAATTTGAAGAGCTATCAACAGAGACTATCCTGTTTTTATACGGGTTCAGCAATGGACTGGTATGCCGGAAAGTATTAGAAAATACATGTCCAATAAAGTTATGTATAGCTTATGAACCTTCAGTTGAAATATTTTTAAAAGTACTGGAAGTATATGATATTGCAGATCTGCTTCGAAACACAGATTTATTAATTTTTATAAAAGGCATTAATGATGAAGAGTTAGAAAAAACATTATATGATGTTATGGATTATCGTAATTGGAAATTATTCCGATTTTCTATAGCTTCGTGCTATGACAAGTTGTTTGAGGAGGATTGTCATAGAATTCTCAAAATGTATTCTAATGTAGTTGAAAATAAACATATGGAAATGAATACACTTGTTCAATATGCTCAATCGGGAATGCAGAATGAGATAAAAGCATTGAAATGGCTTATGGATTGCCGGATATTGGAGCAGTACAAGGGTAAGTTTCCTGCTGATATGCCTTGTATCATTGTTGCAGCAGGTCCGTCGTTAGAAAAAAATGCAGATGTGTTAAGACAGGCAAAAGGAAAGGCATTAATTATCTGTGTTGATACAGCATTGCCATTTTTGTTGAATAAGGATATCATTCCGGATCTTGCATGTACAATTGATGCGCAAAAGGGAGAAAAATATTTTACAGATCCGCGGCTTCAAGATATTCCGATTTTGGTATCTACAGATTCGGATTATCATGCATTAGAAAGAATAGGTACTGTAAAACCAATTTATATTGCGGCTATGAATGATTTTTATCAAAGGCTTTTTAAGGAAAAAGGTTGGGATGTTAATTACTTTGACGGAGGTGGATCTGTAGCAACAGTCAGCTTTCAGATAGGTATTGAACTGGGCTTTCGAACAGTGGTTCTGATTGGGCAGGATCTTGCATTTTCAGATGACAAGGCACATGCGGGAATGGGAATAGTTAACAATGAAGATCTTGATTCGAAGTTATTGATGGTAGAAGGTTATTATGGTGGAAAGATTCTAAGCAGGGTAGATTTCAAACATTATATTGATTGGTATAATCTCCGTATTCCGGAGCTGACTGATCGAAAGATTATTAATGCGACAGAGGGCGGAGCGAAGCTGCATGGTGCAATTCAAATGACATTGCAGGAGGTAGTGGATCAGTATTGCAATAAGTCTTATCCGGTTACAAAGATGATTGAGGAAGAACCTTGTGTATGGGAGACTATTGAAGAAAAAGAAGCACTTTACAGAGAAATTGAAAAAATGTATTGCGAGTTTAAAAAAATGAAGAAAGCTGCAGAACAGGGGATTGCAGATACAGAAAGAGCGATTGTTTTATTAAAACGAAAGAATTATTTGAAAAAAGATCTTGAACGGATTGATAAAGATTTGGATCGTGTGATCGAAATGGTTAATGCAAAAGAGGGAGCTATTCTGATAGTGCGTCGAATGATTTATACAGAGGTAACACTTGCAGATGATTTACATAAAGCTGAGTCTGACCTTGAATTGGAAAGTATAAGATTATATGGAAAGATGAAAAAGTATCTGACAGATATAAAAGAAGCACTTCAGGAGTTACTTCCATTTTGGAAGAATGTTCAAAATGAGATCAGTAATGCTTATGGATTTGAAACAAGAAAATAAGAATATTTAATAAAAAGAAATCAAAGGAGTGAACCGGTGATAAATTTGGAATCAGATTTGCGAGAGTTATATTGGAATAATGCAGAGATTATAGATGTGATAACAATATTGATTGAAACAATACGAATCCAGAATGGCCGGATCCAACGCCGGAAAATTATAGATCTGACTCAAAAAATGCAGAAGATGCTTTCACGGTTATCACTTTGCTTCGAAGTATTACAGCAGAACGGTCTGTCATGGACAATGCTGGATTTACAGGATACACTTGAAAAAATAGAAGAAACGCAGAATGTGCAGGACGATATCCTTATGGCAGATTATTATGAGATTCTTTTATTGCCGGCATTAGAGGAATTGCAATGTGTAATTATCGGAATGAATATTCATCTGAAAAAGGAAGAGTGGTTCGAAAATAATCTGAACGTATTGAAGGAACATGATCGGGAGTTATATCATGCGTTAGTAAATTTTACCGGGGAGAATTTTAGAAAGAACTGTGAATATCTGGTTGAGCCAAGTTCCGGTGGATATTATACATTGGCATTGCAGGAGAAGGGGAAGAAAAAGTATTTGCATAGTAATCGGAACCCGCTTAGTGAGGCACGGGCATTTGCCAGACGTGAATATAGGGTTGAACAAGATAATTATATATTAGTAGGTATGGGTATGGGATATATAATGCATGAGATGCTTGCATTATATTCGGAAATGAAACTGGTAGTAATAGAACCGGATTTGACAATTATATACATGGCACTCCAATATGCGGATTGGACAGCAGAGTTGGAACGGATAGAGTTATGCTGGGATCCTGATTGGACACGGACTCGTGAATTGCTTATGGAAGATCTGCGCCTTGTCATTTTCAGACCGGAAATATCACATATTGAAGAGATGGCAATTCAACAGCAGTTGATTACAATTGCTGCAAGACAGGATGGAATTGATGATCAGGTATGGGAATTTTATCATAATACAAAAGAAAATATTCGATTCTGCGATCACTATATAGACGAATTGGCTGAACAAATTATGGGGAAGGATGTTGTTATAGTTGCAGGTGGTCCGTCGTTGGATAGAAATGTTACGCTACTGAAAAACCGACCAAATGATGTGAAAGTGATCGCTGTTGGAACTGTGTACAAATTGTTATTGAAATTAGACATAAAGATTGATTATGTGATAGTATCCGATTGTCAGATTTTCAGCCAAATAGAAGGAATTGAAAATGAGCAGGTGCCACTGTTGATTTTGGCAACGGCAGATCGACGGATAAGCAGGTGCTATAGGGGACCTAAATATCTGGTTTGTCAGGAAGGATATGCGATGGCGGCAGAGTATGCAAGAAGCAAAGGCCATCAGTGTTATACCGGTGGTGGTTCGGTATCAACACTTGCTTTGGATGTAGCAATACGATTGAAAGCGGCCTCGATTGCTTTTATAGGACTGGATTTGGCATTTGATGGAGAACGGTCACATGCCACCGGAACAGGAAAAGAAGTTTATGGTGGATATGAATATCAGCGAACCAGAGGCGTTCATGGAGATATGGTAAATACTTGTCTGACATTTGTTAGTTACAGAAAGTGGATGGAACAGAGAATTTGTGAACAGGATGCTTGTATGCCAGTGATTGATGCAACGGAAGGTGGAGCTATGAAAAAGGGATTTCAAATCATGAAGTTGAAAGAATATTTAGAAATCTGCGGTTCAAAGGGTGATAGATAGTATCAAAAACATAAGTTGTCCCATATATGGAAAAATGTTAAACTGAGAAAAACAGATGGAAGATAGGGAGAAGCAAATGAAGAATAAGAAATTAGTTTTTCTGACAGGAACAAGAGCAGATTATGGTAAAATAAAATCTTTGATTCAGGAAGTAGAGGACTTAGATGGATTTGAACCATATATATTTGCGACGGGTATGCATATGCTGGCTAAATACGGAAGTACTTATAAAGAGATATTGAAAGACGGATACCAGAATATATATACATATATTAATCAAAGTGGTAAAGAAAGTATGGATATTATTCTCAGCAATACAATTTTAGGCTTTGGAAATTATATTGCGGAAATTAAACCGGATGCGATAGTAGTACATGGTGACCGATTGGAGGCATTAGCCGGGGCAATTGTCGGAGCCTTTAACAATATCAAGGTGTTTCATATTGAAGGCGGGGAAGTATCGGGAACAATTGATGAGTCTATTCGTCATGCAATTACAAAATTTGCACATTACCATCTGGTATCCAATGAAAAAGCAAAACGACGAATTATGCAATTAGGAGAGGCTGAAGAAAATATTTATGTGTTTGGCTCGCCGGATATAGATGTGATGTTATCGGATATGCTGCCGGGCATAGATGAGGTTCGGCGTTATTATGAGATCCCATATGAAGAATATGGTATTTTAATGTATCATCCGGTTACTACTGAGGTTGAATTGCTTCCTGCGCATATTCATTCCGTGATAGAGGCAATCTTGAAAAGTGAACAGAATTATGTTGTCATTTACCCTAATAATGATAGCGGAACAGACATTATTCTGAATGAGTTGAAACGATTAGAAGGGAATAAGAAATTCCGGATATTGCCTTCTATGCGTTTTGAATTTTTCTTGAGTTTGCTTAAAAATGCACAATTTATTATGGGAAATTCAAGCTCCGGAATTCGGGAAGCAGGAGTATATAGCATTCCGGCGATTGATATTGGCAATCGACAGGCCGGCCGCTATTTACCGAATGAAAATAAACATATTATTCATGTGGATGAAAACATAAATGATATCCGTGAAGCGATCAAACAAGTCGGAAAGATGCATATAGAACCGAGTTTTGAATTTGGAATAGGAAATAGTACAGAGGTATTTCGGGAAATTATTACAGATGAATCTATATGGAAAAAGCAGATACAGAAGCGATTTGTTGATATCTTAAATGAGTAAGGGGTAGTAAAATGTATAAGAACAAAAGGATTGTTGCTATAATTCCGGCACGGGCGGGGAGTAAAGGCATCAAGAAAAAAAATATTCGACAATTGTGCGGAAAACCATTGATAGCATATTCTATTGAGGTGGCAAAGCAGTGTGAATATATTGATACGGTATTTGTTTCTACAGATTCTCCTGAAATTCAAATGATAGCTGAACAGTATGGAGCAGAGGTTCCGTTTTTGCGTACGAAGGATCTGGCCTCGGATGAGTCAAAAATCATTGATGCACTGCTTTACAGTCTGCATGAATTGGAGAGGCTTGGAAAAAAATACGATTATATTATATTATTACAACCAACACAGCCAATCCGGACAGTATTATTGTTAAAGGATATTATAGAAAGAGTGATTGATCAGAAACTATCATCACTTGTGACAGTCTGTCCTGTAGAAGAACATCCGATTTTAATGAGAACGATGGATGCAGATGGAAATCTAAAGCCGTTATTGCATTGCTCCAGTACAGTACGGAGACAAGATTTCCCTGCGGTATATAAAGTTAACGGCTCCGTTTATATGAATCTTATAGATGAGAATTTTAATGAAAATACAAGTCTCAATGATAATCAGTATGGTTATAAAATGGAACGAAAAGATTCCATTGATATTGATACTATGGAAGATTGGAAAAAAGCAGAACAAGCACTTGGGGTGAGGAGAATTCAGGATGAGAAGTGAGAGATTCGAACAAAACTTAAATGTATTATTATCAGAAAAACCAGAAGATGATTTGAATAGAGAATGGGAATTGATATTACAGGAGAACCCGGAGACTGGAGACTATGATATGTTGATCCTGCAAATCTGGGCTGCACTATTGAACCAGGATTGGGAAACAGGATATCAGTTGGCATCAATAGCAATGAAGCGTAATCGGTTAAGTCTGCAGGCTAATTTTTTATTTGCGGAAACGGCATTTCAGTTAGGAAAATATGAAGAAAGTTATGATATTTATAGAAATCTGTTTCAATTACAGGAATTATATAAAGAAGAAGTTCTGGATATGGATGAACTGCAATCTAAGCTTAAAGAGATTGGACGATATATGCTTCAGGATTTGTCAAAAGATATTCCGGAGAAGTGGGCATGTATTTTCGGAGATGTTATTCAGGCGGCATTGGATGATAAAGATTTAAGAAATAATATATATAGCTGTGTGCATCATATTCCTAATTATTATGGTATCCATGTATATGATAGACAAGTGTATTATCTTGGCAGATATCATAACTGGTATCAAAGTAATTTTGCTAAGAAGGATAATTGGACATCAATGTTGGGAAAAGGTGAGATTTACGAAATCCTTTACAAAGGCAGAGATTTTCACTTGGATGTAAAGGAACCGGTGATACTTCCGTATGTAACCAACCCGGATGATAGTGATACCAACTTTTTGCTGATCACAGGAGAAAAATCGGGTGCTCATGTATTAAGTGACCAAGGAAGTCGTAAATATAATTATATCCGCTTAGATGAGTCAATCTGCGTCCAGGCAGAAAAGGACTTTGTTCTTGCAAAGCCGATCCCATTGAAACACCATACAGGAAATAAACGATTGGTATTAAATATTTTTATAGATAGTCTGAATGAATCTTATTTAGAAGAATTTTCTCTGCAGGAATTAATGCCGTATACATATGAGTTTTTTAAAAAGGGTGTACGATGCACAAATTATTATACGGGCTCTGAGTTTACTTATCCAAGCATTGGTTCTTATCAGACGGGATTGCGTGCCCAGAATCATAAATTATTGAACTTGAATGTGAAATATGGGTTGCAGAAGGACAAACTTACTTTAAATGAGATATTTCATGATCAGGGCTATGTAACAGCCATAATCGGTGGAAATGATGCGGTGATACCTAAATTTGGATATAACAGAGGAACGGATCGGTTTTTATATGGATATACAACACAAGAGTTTTGGGCAGAGGATGTTGTAAATGAGACAATAGAACATATAGAGGCGTTTGGCGATTCTGATTTGTATTTATGGGCCAATATAGTTGATTTACATGATGTAGTAGGGGGATGGAGCCGCTCTTTGGCAACACAGGTTCATTATCCTTGGACAGCCAATGAGACGGACTATAGTGGTGATACTACAGTTTATAGAAGCTATAGCAATCGTTTGCGAATGATATATCGAGAGGAATTAAAGCGTATAGATTCTAAATTACAGGTGCTTTTTCAGTATATAACAGATCATTATAAGGATGAGGATATCATTGTTACACTGTTTTCGGATCATGGAACATCTATGAATGTTCCGGATGACCTTCCGATGATGTCTCCGAAGCGTATCCAGATTCCGTTGCTAATAAGAAGTGACTGGCAAGGAGAGCATGAGTGTAGTGAAAAGATAGAAACGATTGATTTTGGACATATTTTATGTAAATTAGCTGGAATTAGAGAGGAAAGGCTGAATAAAAATGATGGACAACTGCCTGTTTTCTTTGGCGGAAAAGAAGAAAAGAACATAATATTCAGTCAAAGTTTATTCCCGGATAGATATTATGAAGCATTCATGTATGTTGATAATTATTACTTCTATCTGAAAAATTCAACACTTGTTACAAATGAATGCAGAGTTGATTTACAGGATTGTCAAAGCTTTTTAACTGATGAAAAGGGAAATGAGTTTAAGGATGCAGAGAAAACAAAATTCTGTATGGATTTTATTAAGGCTCAGTTGAGAGATTATATAGTATAGAATATTTAAATATCGGAAGATGCGGAAGATTTTATTAGCGGAGGATATGTGTAGTATGCAGGCAATGATCTTGGCAGCAGGAATGGGAAAAAGATTAAAACACTTAACAGAAAATAATACTAAATGTATGGTGAAAGTAAACGAAACATCGATTATAGAACGTGCATTGAGAATCCTGGATAGGAAAGGTCTGTCCAAGATCGTTCTGGTGGTGGGATATAAAGGGAAAAAATTAATTGAATTTGTTGAGCAATTAGGCATACATACACCGCTGGTATATGTATGGAATTATGATTATGAAAAAACCAATAATATATATTCTTTATCATTAGCGAAGGAATACCTTTGTCGAGAAGATACATTGCTGCTGGAATCGGATTTGGTATTTGAAGAAAGCATTATAGATATGTTGCTGGAGGATAAAAGAACATCGTTGGCTTTGGTAGATAAGTTTGAAAGCTGGATGGATGGAAGCTGCATGGTAATTGATGAAGCAGATCGTATTTTGGATTTTATTCCCGGAAAGTATTTTGATTTCCGAGAAAAGGAGAATTACTATAAAACCGTAAATATTTATAAGCTGAGCAGACAATTTTCAAAAAATATTTATGTCCCGTTTTTAGAGGCATATGAAAAAGCAATGGGAGAAAATGAGTATTATGAATCGGTTATAAAACTAATTGTGATGCTGGATACCAGTGAGATCCGCGTAAAACGCTTAAATGGTCAGAAATGGTATGAGATTGATGATGTACAGGATCTGGATATAGCTGAATCGTTATTTGAAGATGATATTGAGAAACGATATAATAATTTTATGAAACGCTATGGAGGATTTTGGCGCTATCCACATATGATCGATTATTGTTATCTGGTGAATCCATATTTTCCGAATCAACGATTGACAGAGGAGATGACGTGTAATTATTCAAGTTTACTTTCACAATATCCATCAGGAAGAGAAGTGGATTCCATTGTTACTTCAAACGTATTTGGTGTAAATAAGGACTATATTGTACTTAGTAATGGTGCAGCCGAGCTTATTAAAATATTTATGGAAGAGCAATCCGGAACGGTGGGAATAATTTGTCCGTCATTTAACGAATATAAAGAGAGATGTGAAAGAGAGGTTTTGGTTTATCAACCAGAGGGAGCGGATTTACGATATACCGAGAATGATATTATTCAGTTTTTTGATGGAAAAATTCAATTGTTGGTACTTATAAATCCGGATAATCCATCCGGGAATTTTATCCCGATATCGGGCGTGATGAAGATTTTAGAGTGGGCAAAACAAGCCGGGATTAAGGTGTTGGTAGATGAGAGCTTTGTTGATTTTGCTGACTTGGCTGATGGAGAAAGTATAGAGGACAATACTCTGATAAGAGAAGAGATACTGAAGGAATATAAAAATCTGTATGTTGTGAAAAGTATATCAAAGTCCTATGGAGTTCCGGGATTAAGACTGGGCGTTTTGGCATCTGCAGATGAAGAAAAAGTAAATCAAATTAAAAAGAATATGCCGATATGGAATATTAATTCATTTGCTGAATTTTTTATGCAAATTATACCGAAATATCGAAAGGACTATGCCGCTGCTTTGGTGGAGTTCCGAAAAACCCGGAAAGATTTTTTGGAAAAACTGGAGCAAATAGAGTATCTAAAAGCAGTACCAACGCAGGCTAATTATGTAATGTGCGAGGTGATAGGGAGAAGTGCCGGAGAAATATGTATTTGTTTGTTTGAAAAAGGAATATTGATCAAAAATCTGACCGAAAAGGTGAAAAATGATAGACAATATATTCGAATAGCAATCAGAACTCGGGAAGAGAACGATCAAGTGTTGAAAATATTGAATGAAATATAAATATATTAAAAAGAGGAAAGGAGAGATTATAAGATGAAAGAATTTATGATCGATGATCGAAAAATAGGTCCGGGCTATCCGCCGCTTGTAATTGCAGAGATTGGAATTAATCATGAGGGAAGCTTGGAAGTTGCAAAGCAGATGGTGGATGCGGCGGCAAAGGCAGGAGCAGAGGTAATTAAACATCAGACGCATATTGTAGAAGATGAGATGGCAGATGCAGCAAAAAAGGTAATTCCGGGAAATGCAGATGTGTCTATCTATGAAATTATGAAACGGTGTGCGTTATCTGAAGAAGATGAAACAGAGTTGAAACGGTATGTGGAATCGAAGGGAATGATCTTTATCAGCACTCCGTTTTCAAGAGCGGCAGCAGACCGGCTGGAACGTATGGGAGTTGTGGCATATAAGATTGGTTCCGGTGAATGTAACAATTATCCGTTAATTAAGCATATTGCAGGTTTCGGTAAGCCAATGATCGTATCGACTGGTATGAATGATATTGCAAGTATTCAGAAGACTGTTGATATTATGGAGGCATATGGTGTGCCATATGCACTTTTACACTGCACGAATCTGTATCCGACCAAGCCGGAATGGATCCGGCTGGGGGCTATGACACAATTGCAACAGGTATTTCCAAACGCAGTCGTTGGTTTGTCTGACCATAGTTTGAATAATAATGCCTGCCTTGCAGCAACTGCGCTGGGTGCATGTATTTTGGAACGTCATTTTACGGACAGTAAATATCGCCCGGGTCCGGATATTATCTGTTCTATGGATGGAGCTGAAATGGCAGAGCTGATCCAGAGCAGCCGGGAGATTTTTCAGATGCGTGGCGGAGAGAAGGCTGCGTTAAAGGAAGAGCAGGTGACAATTGATTTTGCATTCGCAACCGTGGTGGCAATCACAGATATTCATGCCGGTGAGCCGTTCACAATGGAAAATATATGGGTGAAGCGTCCGGGAACAGGGGAGATCAAGGCGGTTGATTTTGAGAGCCTTTTAGGTAAAAAGGCAAACAAAAATATAAAAAATGGGGAACAGTTAAGTTGGAAGGATGTAGTAGTATAAAAATTGAAAAGGAAGCGACATACAGATAGGGAGCAGATAACATGGTGCGCAAATATATCATTGTAACAGGCAGAGTGCAGGGAGTCGGATTCCGGTATCATGCAATGAATCTGGCAATGGAATATGATCTAACCGGCTGGGTACGGAATCTTTATAACGGTGGTGTTGAGATGGAAGTGCAAGGGAAACGGGAGAATGTAGAACTGTTCATCCGGAATCTGGATGCCGGTACGCACTGGATACGGATTGATAATAAATCAGTAGCAGATCAGCCACAGCTGAAAGACGAAAGTGGATTTCAGATCCGTTACTGATGTAAAAAGCAAAAAGAAAATATTGACAAATAACAATAGACAAAGTATACTTACTATAAAGCAAGTATATTTTGTCTATTTTTTCTATAATTCAAGGCTGAGATGGCTGATCTGACAGGTAGGGTTCTTGCTGAATTTCAAACAGAAAACAGCAGAATTCCGGATGCGGGGAGGCACACGGTATAGTTCGCATATCGGTCATTGCTTTGGCTGATATGTAGGTGAACCAAAGATTTCAGAGAACATTCCGGAATTCTGATAGAAAGAATGAAGGAGGTTATGAATGGGAAAAAAGGATATTGCTGAGAAATGTTATACAGAGGATAACAGAATATTTGCGGATATTGTGAATTATATGTTTTTTGATGGTAAGGAGACTGTGAGGGCAGAAGATCTGCAGGAACTGAATGTGGAAGAGGTATTTCTGGAAGAGACAGAAGGGAAGCAGCATCCTCCTATAGGAATGCAACGGAGCCGGGATGTCCTAAAACGGGTGAGCATCAGGAGAGACCGGCAGGCGGTATATGTGCTGGTTAGTCTGGAGAACCAGTCAGAGGTACATTATGCCATGCCGGTACGGAATATGCTGAATGATGCTATGCGTTATATGAAGCAGGTGGATGATAAGAGAAGGACGCAACATTACGGTGGAACACCGGCAGAGTTTTTGTCCGGAATTTCAAAGCAGGATAAACTGGTGCCGATTGTAACAATCGTGATTTTGTTTCAGGATCAGCCGTGGGATGGACCGACCTCTCTTTATGAGATGCTGGAGGATACGGATGAAGAGATATTAAGATACGTACAGGATTATAAGATTCATCTGATTGCACCGGGCAATATGGATGAATCGGAATTTGAAAAGTTTCATAGCAGTATGCGGGAAGTAATGGGCTTTATTAAGTATTCAAAGGATAAAGAACAGATGAAACGTCTGATTCAAAAGGATGAGGACCGTTTCCGCAATATGGAGCGTGAGGCAATACAGTTGATTAACCTGATAACCGGGACAGATATCAGAATGGAGAAAGACGAGGAGGTTGTAGATATGTGTAAGGCATGGAGTGATATGGCTGCGGAGGAAAGAGAAATTGGATATGCCAGTGGTAAGGCAGAAGGCCAAAGGGAGAACAAACAGCGGGTTATAGAGAATATGTTAAAAAGGGGATATCCGGATGATGATATTCTGGAAATTGCAGAGTGTACAAGCCGGGAAATAAATGAAATAAGAGTGTGCATGGCAGACTGCTGAATGAATGCAGACTTGTCTGAGCTGCTGCAGGAATAGGCATTGCCAGCCACCGCATTTTTCAATGCGGCAGAGGACAATGGATTGTTCACAGCACCCATAACTGATTTTGGGTAAAGGCTCCTTGAACACATACGTTCAGATTTTTCTTTGGAAAGAATCTGGAGGTCATGACATAGGTTCCGCCATTAATATATATCTCGATGACAGATCGATCGGACAGGATGCGCAGGGATTGGATTGCTTCACATTTCAGCCGGCGGCAGATACGGCCGGCGCCGGTTTCTCCGGAAAAGCGCAGAGAGAGAATGCTATCTTTATAGATCAATTCCATATCATCTGTAAATTGAATCTGAAATGAGGTCAGAGGTGTGTTGGCGCTTAGTTCCCAATCAAAGCAGTTGGAAGGCAGTTCTTCTGAAACTCCGCATTGGAGCTGGCGTACCGTAGAGCGCAATTGCTTCAATTCTGAGATCGGCATCTGTGTTAATGTTCCGTTTCGCATTTCGATGACTCTTGGAACAGTCAGATTATAGATCCAGTGCTCCTGTTCCAGGGATGGTTCTGCATAGGGATTATCCGGACCGCCGACCCATCCGATCAGGATCCGCCGCCCCTGATCATCCAGGAAAGTCTGCGGTGCATAGAAATCAAAACCATAATCCCATTCCTGAAACCGGGTCTCATCGATAGTGGCAAGCTCCGGCTGTTCAGTGCCGGATGTCTGAATATCGGTGGCACTAAGAGGAAAATATCCGGACAGATGGTGATTCTGATAGCGGTACGGCTCAGGTTTAATACCTTGTGGGCAGCAGGAAAGATAATACCGGTGTTCCAGTTCGAAGATATCCGGACATTCCCACATATAGCCGAATGGATTATGCGAGGTTACATCATGGGCATGGCTCCAGTGAATGCCATCCATGGATTCATAGATAAGGATTGCACCGCTATCATCATTTTTTCTACCGCCTAAAACCATTTTGTAGATGTTGTTATCCTTCCAGACTTTGGGATCCCGGATATGGCAGGTATAGTTTGCAGGATAATCCTGATTATTTAAGACACATTCTTTTGGGGAAAAGTGGATTCCGTCTTTCGAGGTGACACGGATTGTGTTGGATTCCCGGCCGGAATGTGTATAATCGTGGTCGCCATCCTGCATGACATTCCCGGTATAATAGATGGTCATCGTTCCGTCTTCAATCAGTGCATTCCCGGAATATGCCCCGTCTTTATCTAACCGGTTATCCGGATAGAGAGCAGTCCCTATAAATCTCCAGTGTAACAGATCGTTTGAGATATAGTGTCCCCAGGATTTATTATCGTCCTTCGGGTAATCAGGCGCATATTGGAAAAACACGTGATATGTCTTGCCCAGTTGACAGATCCCATTTGGATCATTCATCCATCCGGTTGGGGGAGTCAGGTGATATGCACATTTCCATTTATTGGTTAAAGCCATAGAAATCTCCTTCTTTCTGATTGTCTTCCGATACTTATGTTGATTGTCAATTCTTTCATGAAATATCGACCACCATGCTAGCATGGATTGAAAAAAAGGTCAACAAGACAAAGGGATTTATAATAATTTAACTTGTAATTCAATAGGCTTTCCATTATGATATATTTTGATTAAAAGTAATTAACCGTTACGGATTGGAGAAATGAAAAATGTCAAATTATGGTACTTTTGGGGAGAATAATCCTGTATGGAAAGCAATTAACCGATATGCGGATATGCTGTTGACAGGCGTGTTGTTTGTGATCACCTGCCTGCCTGTGGTGACGATCGGTGCGTCACTCTGCGCATTTTATTATACGGCAATGGACTCTCTTCGAAAGGAAGACGGCTATATATTTAAAAGATACTTTAGCAGCTTTGGAAAGAATTTTAAAAAGGCAACGATTCTTTGGCTGATCATGCTGGCTATTGCAGCGGTACTTGGACTGGATGTATATTTCTGGCTTGTGAATTCACAGGTTCAGTTCTCGGGGGTCATGCTTGGAATCAGTGGGATTCTTTGTTTTCTCTGGTTTATGACCTTTATGTTTGTATTTCCGTTACAGACGCGCTTTGAGAACTCGATCGGTAAGACATTACAGAATGCATTTATGATCGGCTTGGGCAGGCTGCCGTTTACGGTCGGAGTCTTAGTGCTGCTCGGAATCATTGGATTTTTATGTGCATCTTCGATTGTCATAGGAGCCATTGTATTTTTCCTTGGAATCGGTGTAGTAGGATATCTTTTGGTCTATAATTATGAGAGATTTTTTAAGAAATGCGGTTATATTGCGGAAGATGACGGAAAGATTAAGAATGATGATTATGATTTTGAAGTGGAAGTAGATTATGATGAGCTGCACAGGCAGGAAGCGGAGGCACAGCAGTCAGAGTCCGGAGCAGTAGGAGAGGCTGCAGAACAGCAGTCAGAGACCGGAGCAGCAGGGGAGGCTGCAGAACAGCAGTCAGAGACCGGAGCAGCAGGGGAGGATGCAGAACAACAGTCAGAGACTGAAGAGAATGCGGAAACACAGGAGTGATCCCGGTCAGTGATCGAAGAAAAGCAGCAGGCACAGCATATATTGTGCATTGCGAAATATGACCAAATATAATATACTTGTCAAAGAAACTTATAGCAGGAGATGAAAGAGCATCATGAATAAAACACCCTTTGTTACCAAAGAACAACTAGACAAAATTGTAGAACAGTATCCGACTCCGTTTCATTTATATGATGAGAAGGGAATTCGGGAGAATGCCAGAAAGCTGAAACAGGCATTCGCATGGAATCCGGGATACAAGGAATATTTTGCAGTGAAAGCGACCCCAAATCCGACAATCCTGAAAATTCTGAAGGAGGAAGGATGCGGAACCGACTGTTCTTCTCTGACCGAACTGATGATGTCGGAGAGAATGGGATTTCATGGAGATGATATTATGTTTTCATCCAATGATACACCGGCAGAAGAGTTTGTGAAGGCAAGACAACTGGATGCGACGATTAATCTGGATGATATTACACATATTGATTTTCTGGAACAGGCTGCAGGTATCCCTAAAAAGATCAGCTGCCGTTTCAATCCGGGCGGTGTATTTGAACTGGGAACGGATATTATGGACAATCCGGGAGATGCGAAGTACGGTATGACAAAGGATCAGATTCTGGAGGCATATTCCAGACTAAAAGCATTGGGTGTAGAGACCTTTGGTATGCATGCATTTCTGGCCAGCAACACCGTGACGAATGAGTATTATCCTGCATTGGCAAAGATTTTATTTGAACTGGCAGTTGAGATTAAGGAAAAGACCGGTGTGCAGTTAAGCTTTATTAACCTGTCAGGTGGTGTGGGTATTCCATATACACCGGATAAGGAACCGAACGATATTCTTGTGATTGGCGAGGGTGTTCATAAGGTATATGATGAGGTGCTGGTACCGGCCGGCATGGGTGATGTTAAGATTTATACTGAGCTCGGACGGTTCATGCTTGGACCTTATGGGCATCTGGTTGTAAAGGCAATCCATGAGAAACAGACCTATAAGGATTATATTGGTGTGGATGCCTGTGCAGTGAATCTGATGCGTCCGGCTATGTATGGTGCTTATCATCATATTACAGTGATGGGGAAGGAGCAGGAGCCATGTGATCATGTTTATGATGTGACCGGTTCCCTGTGTGAGAATAATGATAAATTCGCAGTAGACCGGAAGCTTCCGAAGATTGACATCGGAGATCTTTTGGTCATCCATGATACCGGTGCACATGGATTTGCCATGGGCTACAATTATAATGGTAAGTTAAAATCCGCTGAAGTATTGTTGTGTGAAGATGGCTCTACGAAGCTGATCCGCCGGGCAGAGACCCCGGAAGATTATTTCGCCACACTGGAAGGCTTCTGGGATATTGATGTTTAGAAATTAGGACAGAAAAAAGGAGGACAAGGATATGTCAAATCCGGTTGTAACATTTGAAATGGAAAATGGTGATATCATGAAGGCGGAGCTGTATCCGGAGATTGCACCGAATTCCGTAAATAACTTTATCTCACTTGTAAAGAAGGGATATTATGACGGTCTGATTTTCCACAGAGTCATCAGTGGATTTATGATTCAGGGTGGTGATCCGGACGGAACCGGAGCCGGCGGCCCAGGTTATAGTATTAAGGGTGAGTTTTCACAGAATGGTTTTAAAAATGATTTAAAGCATACAGAGGGTGTGCTGTCTATGGCACGGACTATGGCACCGGATTCTGCAGGGTCCCAGTTCTTTATTATGCATAAGAATTCACCACATCTGGATGGCGCATATGCTGCGTTTGGTAAGATCACAGAGGGAATGGATGTTGTAAATAAGATAGCATCTGTCCGTACAGATTATATGGATCGTCCTGTAGAGGATCAGAGAATGAAGACTGTAACTGTTGAGACCTTCGGAGTTGAGTATCCGGAGCCTGAAACCGTATAAAAGGGGATACAAATGAAGAATCCAAAACCATTGATCATTATATCGGTCATTCTGGTCGTTGTGCTGGTTTCCATGATATACGGCTACAGTCAGTATAAGATATATCAGGATGAATATCAGGGCACAGAGTCGACAGAGGGTGAGGATGTAATTGTAGTGATACCGGAAGGGGCAGCTACGAAGCAGATCGCAAAGATTTTAAAAGAAAAAGGATTGATACAGTTCCCGTCTGCATTTGTAAAGCGGGTGAAGGAGTCTGAATACCGTGGTTCTCTGCAGCCGGGTGAGTTTACTCTGAATACCGGAATGAGCACACAGGAAATGATTGAAATTCTGGGACATGTAGAGAAGACCAAGGAGATTAAGGCAACACTGACGATACCGGAGGGATTCTCCATAGAACAGATTGCCAAACGAGTAGAATCGGAAGGCCTGTTTACGGAAGAGGAATTCCTGGATGCTGTTCAGGAGAATACGTATTCCTATGATTTCCTGGACAGTATTCCGGAAGGTGTGAACGTGACCTATCGTCTGCAGGGCTTTTTATTCCCGGCAACGTATGATATTTATGATGACACAACCGCGCATGATCTTGTGGATATGATGCTGAAGAAGTTTTCGGAGGTGTATGATGCAGATATGAGAAATCAGGCTGCTGCACTGAACTATACCGCATTTGAAATGGTCACCAGAGCGTCTATCGTAGAACGGGAAGCGAAGCTGGACGAGGAACGGCCGATCATAGCCGGTGTTATCAACAATCGTCTGGAGGAGGGCATGATGCTGCAGATGTGCCCGACTGTGTTGTATCCGATCACGAATGGACTGTATGATAAATCAGAGGTCACATATGATGATTTGGAAGTGGATTCCCTGTATAATACGTATAAGTATACAGGACTCCCGGTTGGACCGATCTGTAATCCGGGTCAGGTATCGATGGAAGCAGTATTGAATCCGGCACAGCATAATTACCTGTATTATCATGTAGACAATGAGGAGACAGGAAGCCATATCTTTACAGAAACCTATCAGGAGCATGTAGAGACACAGTAGAATCATAATCGCAGAAATGCAAATCTTCAGGACTGGCATTCGCGGTGATGGAGCCTCCATCACCGTGAATTGACCAGTCCTTTTAGTTTCCGGAAGGTGTCCATGGAGTAAGAACAGATGCGGTTTCCGTTTACCAGATAGAAAATGTTATCAATATACAGTCCACGTATCGTGTAGGTGTACTTGCCATAGGCACCTGTTCCGTAGGACAGATCGGGATCTTGTAGAATATCACACCGGAATACCTCCTGAAATCCGGCGGATGGGTCATAGGAGTAAATGATATAATAGTCATTATAGTCGCCGATATCCGGATTGTAGCTTTCTGCATAGAACCCGATCAGGTTTTTCTCGGGATCGATCATCAGAGATTTGTGGTCGTATTGAGCGGTGGAAAAGAACATATCGGTTAAGACAGTCTTGTTCACCTCTTTGATTTCATATGGATCTGAAATATCAAACATGGATAGCTTCAGTCCCTGAGATATACCGGTATCCGGATCGACCTCGCTGCCGAATCCGAAGAGCAGATGATCGGAGTAGGCATGGAGGTAGTTTGAAAAACCGGGAATCTTTAACGTATCGGTTATGACCGGATTTAAGGGATCGGACAGATCTACCGCAAACAGCGGATCTGTCTGTCGGTAAGTAACGAAATATCCGACATCGCCCATAAAACGCACAGAATAAATCGTCTCATCCGGGGCTAGATCTGTAATGGAACTTACCATCTCCAGATTGTCATTGATAATATACAGAGAATTTGAAGACGAATCTTCGGAAGCATCGTCTGCAATTGCCGTGACGGTGGCAGCCACACGCAGATATCCCTGATACTCATCCATGGCGAACTGATTTAACAGGGTGCCGGGGAATGTAGTCTGTCCCTCTGCTTCTATCTGACCATCTGCATAATGGAATCGGAAAAGCTCTGTCTGGGTCGTTGTGTCTGCCTGTGACAGGATTACTGTCTGTGCAAAGTAAATAGAATCCGTACTGACATAATAGGTACTATTGTTGGAAAGGATTGCATGGGATGCGATAAATGCATCCGGCTGCGCCAAAGACATCCCTGTGATGATCTGGAAGCAGTTGCCGGTAGTGTCGGTTGGCAGGCAGATATCCCCAATGGCAATTGGAGAATCGTTTACCTGTGGGAAATAATCCAGGCTGAATGGTGCATCCTCCGGGATAGTGACCCATTTCTGAGTGAACGTGTAAAGGCAGCCATCCGATAACCGGGAGTCTGTATAATTCCCCTCCTGCATCAGGGTAGAAAGCAGAACCGGCTGCTCCGGCTGACTGACATCATAGGTCAGAATGTAGGTATTCATGTGAGGATTCCATCTGTAACAGATAATGGAGTCGGCAGGTTCCGCATCCGCATCCGTGTCTGTGTCGACAGTGCAAAGCAGGATCAGCCGGCTGCTCTCCAGATAAAGCTCCTGAATCCGGAAGGACCGGGTAGTGCCCAATGCAGTCGCAATATCATCGGAAGAGATGTGGCTGCATGCAGACAGGTCGCCCTGTTCCGTCCGGGTAATAGAGACTGCGTTTAAGTCGCCACTGTCCTCGGTGTCCTGTGCATAGCAGGAATAAATATAAGTACCATCGGTTTTGACGAGATCCGCTTCTGCAACATCGGTAACCTGATGGTTAGTCTCGTAATAAGTTCCCTTGGATAAATCATTTGTGACGGATGCACCATCAAAATCCTCTACGGCATTGAGATACTTGGATTGCAGTGTATAGTTGCGGGTATTTTGCTTCAGCAGTTCAAATAAATCCCGATACGTGTAGGCACTTGAAGCATCGGCTGCACTGTCAAACGGTGCAGATTCGGCATTGGAATCGGCAGCGAGATCGTTACAGCTTTCCTCACGAGCAGTCTCTGAAGAAGTAGTGGAGGACGTCAGATAGTGATGACCGAGAAATCCGGTAAAGCAAAGCACCAGACAGGCGGCGGTATAAATCCATGGATTGCGATACCATGGACGGGATGTTTTCCGGTCGGCAGCCGAGGCGGTTGCGCCGGTAGTTTTGATGGTGGTTGTATCGGTGGTGGAAGTGCCGGTTGATAGCCGTTCACGAATATGCTCCGGCTCCAGAGATTCCGGAATCGGGGTAGCATCGGTTTCTTTCTTTATATAATCAATCCGTTCATGCTCATTCATTTGAGACACTCCTTTCATAATGCAATAGGGTTTCCAGCTTATCCAGAGACCGGCTCTTAATGGAACGCAGGGTTCCGGATTTCATATGAAGCAGTCGTGCGGATTCTTCATTCGAATAGCCGGCAAATATGGTTAAGGACAGGATCAGCCGCTCCTGTTCATCCAGTCTGGCAAAGGCATTCCGGACATCCTGGATCTCTGCATAGTTGCGATCCGGTGTCTGGATATCGATTTCCAGTGGAAAGGTTCGGTTGACATAGCTTTTCAGGATCATGCGGCATTTGTTGGTCAGAATGCGGAAAATCCATGGACGGAATGCTTCCACAGAGCGCAGCTTATGAATGGCTGCATAAGCATCCGTTACGGTATCACTGACAACATCCTCCGCATCTTCGGGATTGCCCAGAGTATAAAGGGCAAATCGGTATAAATCCCGGTAGACGGAAGCATATAGTTCAGCGAATGCTTCTGCATCCTGCTGTCTGGCACGCGTGACCAGTTCCGCTTCTTTCAGTTTTTCAGTATCTGTCTGTGTGTGTTTGCGCATTTCCTCACCCCTCGGTTGCCGTATCTGTTATAGAAGTGTTACAGAATATCTTAAGTGTTGCATGAAAAAATAAAAAACGCAAGAAAAAGAAATTCGGTTCTATTTCGCAGGCTGGGACATATCCTGTACTATGGAAAGAAAGGTGGGGCGGAATATGTCGAAATCAATGAAAATACTGGAAGTAATCAAATCTCTGGTGGCGGCTTACATATTTACGGGAGCGGCACTGGCGGTCCTGGCATTTGTCATATATAAATGGGAGCTGAGCGAGACCGTAGTGAATCTTGTGATTCTGGCAATCTATGTTCTGGCGTCTCTTTTGGGAGGGTTTCTGACCGGAAAGAGGGTGAAAGAGCGGAAATTCATCTGGGGACTGATCATGGGAACGTTTTATATATTGATACTATATGGGGTATCTATGATTATGAAAAACAGCCTGAATATGATATCTACGGCCGGTGTATTGGCGGGAGTACTCTGTATCGGAGGTGGAATGCTTGGCGGAATGCTGAGTTAAGGTTGAGTTAATGTATAACTTTTCTTGCATGGCAGAAAAAAATATGGTATACTCATTTAAGCTATCGAATTGAAGGAGGATATTACAATGAAACACATAAAGACATTGACCAATAAGACATTAAAGAGCACAATGGCTCATGGTGGATGTGGCGAGTGCCAGACTTCTTGCCAGTCAGCTTGCAAGACTTCCTGCACCGTTGGAAATCAGACCTGTGAGAACAAGAGATAATCGTAAAACGAGATGATTGTAAGCAGAAGGAGAGGACTGCAGCGGGCTGTCCTCTTTTTGTGCTGATATGAATAGTGATTCAATTAGGAGTTTGGAAACGTGATTCATCAGTATAAAAATAACGGATATAACATCGTCATGGACGTATGCAGCGGAGCTGTTCATGTTGTAGATGATATAACCTATGATGTAATAGAATTATATGAAAAAAACAGAGAAAACGGAGTAGAGACCGACTTATCTCTTCTTGAAAAAGAGCTTCCACAGTATTCATCCGGAGAGTTACAGGAGACACTGGAAGAGGTAGAGACACTGAAGGAATCCGGTGAGCTGTTTGCTGAGGATGAGTATCAGCAGTATGTGATCGATTTTAAGAAACGAAAGACGGTTGTAAAGGCATTGTGCCTGCATATTGCACATGATTGTAACCTTGGCTGCCGGTACTGCTTTGCAGAAGAAGGCGAATACCATGGACGGCGGGCACTGATGAGCCTGGAGGTCGGAAAACAGGCATTGGACTTTCTGGTGGCGAATTCCGGAAACCGCAGAAATCTGGAAGTGGATTTCTTTGGCGGTGAACCGACGATGAACTTCGATGTGGTAAAAGAGCTGGTTCGATACGGCAGAAGCCTGGAAGGACCGCATAACAAGAATTTCCGGTTTACTTTAACCACGAACGGAGTCCTTCTGGATGATGACATTATGGAGTTTGCCAATCGGGAGATGGCCAATGTTGTTTTAAGTATTGACGGACGAAAGGAAGTCAATGACTATATGCGCCCGACCCGGAACGGAAAAGGATCCTATGATTTGATCGTGCCGAAGTTCCGGAAGTTTGCAGAGCTGCGGAATCAGACGAATTATTATGTGCGTGGTACATTTACACATCATAATCTGGATTTTTCAGAGGATGTGCTTCATTTAGCGGATCTCGGATTTAAACAGATTTCGGTAGAACCGGTTGTGGCACCGCCGGAAGAACCATATGCGATCAGGGAAGAGGATCTTCCGAAGCTGCTGGAAGAATACGATAAGCTTGCAAAAGAGATGATTAAGCGCGAGAAGGAAGGCAGAGGCTTTAATTTCTTCCACTTTATGATAGATCTGACACAGGGACCATGTGTAGCGAAGCGATTGTCCGGATGTGGTTCCGGTACAGAATATCTGGCAGTTACTCCGTGGGGAGACCTGTATCCGTGTCACCAGTTTGTAGGAATGGATGAGTTTAAGCTGGGTGATGTATGGCATGGTGTTCAGGCAGAAGAAATCCGAGATGAGTTTAAGCTTTGCAATGTATATGCAAAGGAGAAGTGTCGGAATTGTTTTGCAAGATTCTATTGCAGCGGTGGCTGTGCGGCTAATTCATATAATTTCCATGGAAGTATCCTGGATGCATATGATATCGGCTGTGAATTGCAGAAGAAGCGAATCGAATGCGCGATTATGATAAAGGCTGCGTTAGCGGACCAATAAGAAAAGGAGAAAAGAAAGTATGAAAAATCAAAAGTTCAAAGCAATACTGGCGATCATACTCTTTCTGCTTGTGACCTTAGGAATGGCATATGTAGATGTGTTCGGACTGGCAGGCTCCGGCAAAGCAGAAGATATTAAGCTTGGCCTTGATCTGGCAGGTGGTGTCAGCATTACGTATGGTGTTGTAGGAGATGATATCTCGTCAGAGGACATGGCAGATACTGTATATCGATTACAGAAACGTGTGGACGGTTATAGCACAGAGGGTGAAGTGTACAAGCAGGGAGATAACCGTATCGCAATTGAGATTCCGGGTGTGACCAATGCAACCGAGATCCTGGAAGAATTAGGTCAGCCGGGAGCATTGGAGTTTATGGATGAGACCAACTATCAGCTCTTTGCAAACGGAAAAGATTATGAAACGGTTCTGACCGGTGCAGATATTAAAGAAGCACAGGCAGGAATCGATAATTCAAAGACAGTCACAGATTATGTGGTACAGCTGGAATTTACGGACTCCGGACGCGAGAAGTTCGCCACTGCCACTACAAATAATGTCGGCAAGCGGATCTACATTATATATAATGGAGATGTTGTCAGTGCACCACAGGTGCAGGAGGCAATTACGACCGGCAGCTGTGTGATTAATAAGATTGAAAGCTATGAAGAAGCGGATAGAATCGCGACCTCGATCCGTATCGGTGCACTTCCGTTAGAACTGACAGAGCTGCAGTCCAATGTCGTTGGAGCAAAGCTTGGTGAGGATGCTATCCATACCTCTCTGTTGGCCGGTGTGATCGGTTTGGCGCTCGTTGCTCTGATCATGATTCTGGTCTACAGATTCCCGGGTGTTGTTTCCGTATTGGCATTGTGCGCATACACGATTCTGATGGTGCTTTGCCTGAATCTGTTTGACGTAACCCTGACTCTGCCGGGTATCGCAGGTATCCTGCTTTCTATCGGTATGGCGGTGGATGCGAACGTCATTATATTTACACGTATTAAAGAAGAGATTACAACCGGAAAGACCGTTCCTGTGGCGGTTCAGGCCGGATTTAAGAAAGCACTTTCCGCAATTTTAGACGGAAACATTACAACGCTGATCGCAGCAGCTGTGCTGTGGTTCATGGCATCCGGTTCTGTCAAGGGATTTGCACAGACATTGGCATTAGGTATTTTACTGTCTATGTTCTCAGCACTGGTAATTACCAAGATGCTGCTCAATGCATTTATCCAGCTGGGCGTAACCAATCCGAAATTCTATGGTACGATTTCGGAACGGAAGTCGCATGATTATGTAAAGAACAGTAAGTTCTGCTTTATATTCTCAGCACTTGTGATCATTGCCGGTCTTGTATTCCTGCCGATCAATAAGGCAAATACAAATATCGGTCACATACTGAATTTCAGTATGGAGTTCATGGGTGGTACATCCATGACAGTAGAATTTGATAAGCAGTATACATTGGCTGAGGCGGAGAAAGAGATTCTTCCGGTTGTTTCGGAGGCTATCGGTATTTCTGATGGTGATATCCAGCTTCAGAATGTGCAGGATTCCAATTCAATCATCATTAAAACACCGCAGCTGAGCCTGGATCAGAGAAATGCAGCTGAAACAGCATTGAAAGATGCATTTACGATCAATGATTTCTCTACAGAGAACATCAGCTCAACGGTCAGCAATGAGATGCAGAGGGATGCGATCCTGTCAGTGATTGTAGCATCTATCCTGATGCTGATTTACATTGCGTTCCGGTTTAAGGATGTACGGTTCGGTGCCAGTGCCGTACTCGCACTGATCCATGATGTAATGTTTGTATTTACACTGTATGCAGTTGCACATCTGTCAGTCGGTAATACCTTTATTGCATGTATGCTGACGATAGTTGGTTACTCAATCAATGCAACAATCATCATCTTCGACCGTATCCGTGAGAACATGAAGGTTATGGATTCAAAGAAGACTCCGTTAAAGGATATTGTAAATACAAGTATTACGCAGACCTTTACCAGAAGCATTTATACGAACCTGACTACATTTGTCATGGTACTGGTATTGTATATCGTTGGTGTATCTGCAATTAAGGAATTTGCATTAGCCCTGATGGTAGGTGTACTTGGTGGTACATATTCTTCTATCTGTATCACCGGACCATTATGGTATTACATGCGGACGAAGCTGACAAAGAAAGAAAAGACAAAAGCAGCCAAAGCTGCAAAATAATAAAGAACATTGAGGAACGAGGCTGTTCTGATAGGGGAGAAACTTATCTGAACAGCCTCTTCCGTTTCCCGGTGTTTATCAGAATCAGAAATATGGAGTAAGTTTATATGAATGAAACGTGGATAGCATTGAATAAAAAGGCTGACTTTTATGCGTTGGCAGAGAAATTTCATATTGATCCGGTAATAGCCAGAGTTATCCGGAACCGGGATGTGATCGGGGAAGAGGCAGTGGAACGTTATCTGAATTCAAATGCGAAGCTATATGATCCGCGGCGGATGAAGGACATGGAGCAGGGCGTTGCGATCATACGGGATGCGATTGTGAATCAGAAACCGATCCGGATTATTTCCGATTATGATGTAGATGGTGTGATGTCGAATTACATATTGTATCGGGCACTGCTTCGATGCAATGCCAAGGTAGATTACCGGATTCCGGACCGGATCGCAGATGGTTATGGTATGAATACCAATATGGTACAGGAGGCACAGGAGGCAGGAATCGAAGTGCTCCTGACCTGTGATAACGGTATTTCGGCATATGATGCAACCGCTTATGCCAAAAGTCTGGGAATGACGGTCGTGATCACGGACCATCATGATATTCCGTTTGAATATGATGAGGATGATGACCACAAAGAGTATATAATTCCTCCGGCAGATGCGGTCATAGACCCGAAACAGACGGATTGCGATTACCCATACAAGCAGCTTTGCGGAGCCGGAGTGGCATATAAGTTTATCCAGGTGCTTTATGAGACCTGCGGAATAGAGGTAGAAGCGGCAGAGGATTTTATTGAATTCGTGGCAATGGCAACCATCTGTGATGTCATGGAGCTGACGGACGAGAATCGTATACTGGTGAAACGGGGATTGGAAGAGATGAACCGTACCGGAAATATCGGACTACGTGCGTTGATCCGGGCCAATGAGCTGGAGCAGAAGAAGCTGCAGGCATATCATGTGGGATTTGTACTTGGCCCATGCATTAATTCTACCGGACGGCTGCAGAATGCTAAGCTGAGTCTGGATCTTCTGATGACAGATGATTATGAAGAAGCAGAGAAGCAGGCACAGCATCTGAAGCAGCTGAATGATGAACGGAAAGAAATGACACTGAAAGGAACAGCGTTTGCGGTAGAACAGGTGGAGACAACCACTCTGGCAGATGACAGAGTACTGGTAATCTACCTTCCGGATACCCATGAGAGTCTGGCAGGCATCATCGCCGGCAGAATCCGGGAGAAATATTACCGGCCGACGATCGTGTTCACAGATTCGGAGCCGGGCCTGCTGAAAGGGTCTGCACGGTCCATTGACGGTTATAATATGTATGATGCGTTGACGGAATGCAGAGAACTGATGGTGAAATACGGCGGGCATCCGATGGCGGCAGGTATGACAATTCAGGCGAAGGACCTGGAATATCTGCGGCATAAATTAAATGTTCTCTGTGAGCTGACCGATGATGACCTGAAACCGAAGCTATACATTGATGTGCCGATGCCGATTGATTATATTTCATTTGATCTGATCGAGCAGTTGGAGCTTCTGGAGCCATTTGGAAAAGGTAATGAGAAGCCGGTATTTGCACAGAAAAATTTGAAAGTCCGTTCAGCGCGGGTGCTGGGGCGGAATGCCAATCTGTTAAAGCTGGAGTTTGAGAGCGAGAACGGAGCCAAAATGGAAGGGATTTATTTTGAAGTAGAGGAATTCCTGTCCAATATAAGAACCTGGTTCGGGGAAGCGGAATGTGATCAGATGTTAAAGGGATGGCTGAATAATGTGGTGCTGCATGTAGCATATTATCCGGCAATTAATGAGTTCAATGGTATGCGGGCAATGGAAATCGTTGTAAAAAGCTATTTGCCGGCTGCCCTTGATTTTTCATAAGAATCCTTTTATACTGTAACAATAAAAGATAGAAGAATCCTTGGAAAGTGTGGTGACAGTTCAATGGAAAACAAAACAGAAGTCATGGATACAGAGCAGACGATTGAAAACAAAATGGAAGAGGTGTTGAAGAACAATCAGCATCTGGTAGGCGGTGCTAATGTGGGTAAGAAGAAAGAGAAAACCTTGAGCACCCCTGCTGATTTTACACCACCGGATGAGTTATATCATGATTTGATCGATCATATTCTGCAATATCATCCATCCACAGATATTTCCATGATTGAAAAGGCCTATCATATTGCCAGTGAGGCGCATAAGGATCAGAAGCGGAAGTCCGGTGAGCCATATATTATTCACCCGCTCTGCGTTGCAATCATTCTGGCGGAACTGGAGATGGATAAGGAGACGATCGTGGCCGGTATCCTTCATGATGTGGTAGAGGATACGGTTATGACTGCAGATGAGATCGCGAAGGAATTCTCGCCGGAAGTAGCCCTGCTCGTAGAAGGTGTTACCAAACTGACCAAGCTGAATTTTTCACAGGATAAGCTGGAGCTGCAGGCAGAGAATCTGCGGAAAATGTTTCTGGCTATGGCAAAGGATATCCGGGTTATTATTATCAAACTAGCCGATCGTCTGCATAATCTGAGAACGATGCAATATCAGTCACCGCAGAAACAGATTGAGAAGAGCCGCGAGACGATGGATATTTATGCGCCGATCGCACATCGTCTGGGTATTTCCAAAATAAAAGTAGAATTAGACGATCTGTCACTGAAATATTTGATGCCGGAGGTTTATGAGGATCTGACAAGACAGATCAATGAACGAATTACAGAGCGGGAAGCATTCATTGCCAGTATTGTTCAGGATGTTCAGAAACATATTGATAATGCAAATATTCCGGCAGAGATTGATGGCCGTGTAAAACATTTCTTCAGTATTTATAAGAAAATGGTGAATCAGCATAAGACGCTGGACCAGATTTATGATATATTTGCAGTCCGGATCAAGGTAGAGACTGTGCGGGACTGTTATGCGGCGCTGGGAGTCATTCATGAGATGTATACTCCGATTCCGGGGCGGTTTAAAGACTACATTGCAATGCCGAAATCCAATATGTATCAGTCTCTTCATACAACTCTGATCGGACCGTCCGGTCAGCCGTTTGAGATCCAGATCCGGACGTTTGATATGCACCGGACTGCGGAATACGGTATTGCAGCCCATTGGAAATATAAGGAGAATATGCAGGGCAGCACCGGAGAAGAGAAGGAAGAGGCGAAGCTGGCATGGCTGCGTCAGATTCTGGAGTGGCAGCAGGAGACGGATGACAACAAGGAATTTATGAGTGCCATTAAGACGGACCTGGATCTGTTTGCAGAGCAGGTATACTGTTTCACACCGGCAGGGGATGTGAAGAATCTTCCGTCCGGTTCTACTCCGATCGACTTTGCATACAGCATTCATACGGCAGTCGGTAACCGGATGATTGGTGCCAGAGTGAACGGCAGGCAGGTAACGATTGATTATAAGCTGCAGAACGGTGACCGGGTAGAGATTCTGACTGCACAGAATGCGAAGGGACCAAGCCGTGACTGGTTAAATATCGTAAAGAGTACACAGGCAAAGACCAAGATCAATCAGTGGTTCCGCCAGGAATATAAAGAAGATAATATTACCCGTGGCAAGGAGCTTTTGAATTCCTATTGCAAGACAAAGGGAATTCAGTTAAGTGATTATACGAAGCCGGAATATATTGCTAAGGTGACAGAGAAGTATAACTTCCGGGATTGGGAGTCTGTCTGTGCGGCTATCGGACATGGCGGTCTGAAAGAAGGACAGGTCATGAACCGGCTGGTAGAGGAGTATGAACGTGACCATTGTAAACAGGTCAGTGATGAAGAAATCCTGTCACAGATGTCTCCGGAAGGAGCGGAGGTTGTCCATCGGCCGAGGCATTCCAAGGGCGGTATTATCGTTAAGGGAATCGATGATGTAGCGGTTCATTTTTCAAAGTGCTGCAGTCCGGTTCCGGGAGACAAGATCGTCGGTTATGTAACCAGGGGTCGTGGCGTATCCATTCATCGGAGTGATTGTATCAATGTACTTGGTATGACAGAGGAAGAGAAGGAACGATTGATTGAGGCAGAGTGGCAGAAGCAGGATAATGATCAGGATGCCATGTATGTCACAGATATTAAAATATATGCAATCGATCGTCGGAATATTGTATTTGATGTGTCAAAGGTATTTACGGAAATGTTGATCAATGTGACCAGCATGACACTGCGGACGAATCGTCAGGGCAAGGCTACGATCAATGTAGCATTTGAGATCCGGGGCGTGGATCAGTTGAATAAGGTAATCGCCAAGATCCGGAATATCGATGATATTATTGATATTGAACGGACCATGGGCTGATATAGCGGAAACGGGAGAACAGAGAAACCGTTATAGAGAAGGAAAGAAAAGGAGTACAATATGCAGGAACTTATCGTCATTACCAATCAACTGGGCGATTTTATGACCAATTGCTATACTGTGTATAATGCAGTGACCAGAGACGCAGTTCTGATCGATCCGGCGTGCAATGCCAGATTTCTGAATAATATTCTGGTCAATGAGCAATTAAACTGTGTAGCAATTCTGTTGACGCATGGACATTACGATCATATTGGTGCCTTGCCGGAATTGATGGAGCTGGTTGGACATAAAGTACCGATTTATGCATCTGCAGAGGAAGAAGATGTTTTAAATGATCCACGGAAGAATCTGTCAACCATGCTGAGCGGTCAGATGGTGACGGTAAAACCGGATATTTTATTGCAGGATGATCAGGAGATAGAACTGTTGGACACGAAGCTCCGGTGCTTTCTGGTACCGGGACATACCAAGGGCGGTATGTGTTATTATTTTGCGGAAAACGGAATACTTTTTTCCGGGGACACTTTGTTCGCAAGGAGTATCGGAAGGTCAGATTTTCCGACCGGTGATGGAATAAAACTGGTAAAGAGCATCAAGGAGAAGCTCATGGCATTGCCGGATGAGACCATAGTGTATCCGGGACATAATGAACGGACAACGATCGGAAAAGAGAGAAATGCGAATCCGTTTATTCAGTAAGTTGAGGCAATAAAATGATTTATCTGAAACAGAATGTAGATGATTATAATAATGATTTCCGAACTATGATACAGGCATTCCTTCCGGGAGAGAAGATCGTGCTTTATCCGGAGGGTACCCGGCTGACATTCCGGGCGGATCTGGATGAGCAGGCAGTCCGGCTGAGCCTGTGGGAACAGGATCGGAAGCTGGACGAAGAAACGGCAATCTGTCATTATCCGGATAAGAAGCAGGCGCGAAACCCAATTAAGGCGGCTGCTTATTACCTGTTAAGCAGGCATTGTAAGAAGACCCTTCCCTGGGGCAGTATGACAGGAGTGCGTCCCACAAAGTTCGCAACTGCCAGGCTGGAGGAAGGATGGCAGAAGGAGCCGATCATAAAGGAATATGAACAGATTTATCTGACGACCAGACAGAAGGGTGAAATCTGTTATGAGGTGGCAAAGAAGGAACAGGAGCTGTTCCGGGGCTTTCATTTCCGGGAGGAATATTGTCTTTATGTAGGCATACCGTTCTGTCTGTCCCGGTGCCTGTATTGTTCTTTCACAGCATATCCGATCGCACAGTATCAGAACCGGGTAGAGGAGTATCTGCAGGCATTGTTCCGGGAGATGGACTATGTGGCAGAGGCTTACCGGAATAAGAAACTGGTTTCGGTATATATTGGCGGCGGTACACCGACCTCGTTAACAGCAAAGCAGCTGGCAGCTGTGATCGACCGGATTTATCAGACATTTCCAACAGAACATCTGCGGGAGTTTACGGTAGAGGCCGGAAGACCGGACAGTTTAAACCGGGAGAAGTTTGAAATGCTGAGGGAACATAAGGTGACACGGATCAGTATTAATCCGCAGACCATGAACGATGAGACGCTTCGGTTTATCGGACGGGCACATACTGCACAGATGACAGTCGATGCATTTCATCTGGCAAGGGAGTGCGGACTGGATAATATCAATATGGATATGATTATCGGACTACCCGGCGAGGATTTGGAGAAGATCCGTCATACGTTGGATGAAATCCGGAAGCTGCAGCCTGACAGCCTGACAGTCCATTCGCTGGCGATCAAGCGGGCGGCTGAGCTGAATATCCGGATGCAGGAATATCGGAACAGCATTACCGGAAGCACGAACGAGATGCTGATGCTTGCGGATGAATATGCAAGACAGATGGATATGCGGCCTTATTATTTGTATCGACAGAAAAATATTCCGGGAAATCTGGAAAATGTAGGATATACGGTTTCCGGAAAAGAATGTCTTTATAATATCTTGATTATGGAAGAAAAAATGGATATTATAGCACTAGGTGCAGGAACATCTACGAAATTGGTGTTTCCGGATGAAAACCGGATTGAACGGATCGAGAATGTAAAGAATGTAGATGAATATATTGTCCGGGTGGATGAAATGATGCAGAGAAAGGCTGCGGGCTTCAGACAAAAAGCAGCAGAGCTGCATCCGGAAAGCAGATAGGGTGATAAACATGGAAATGGAGCAGGATGTTTTTTCCGGCGAAACAATAAATGAATATTTGAGCGAGGATCTGAGCGCCGGTCTTCTGCATGCCATGTGTGTCAGTGATCTGGCAGCAAAGCTTGCACGGGAGCTTGGACTTACGGAAGATCAGATACAGGAGATTGCTCTGGCAGGCATGGTACATGATATCGGAAAGCTGAAGATCAGCCGATATATATATGGGCGGCAGGAGGACACTATGCGGATTGAGGAGACACAGTATATCAGGCGGCATGCCCAGCTGGGTGAGCAGATCCTGCGGAAACAGGGGTTTTCGGATAATATCTGCAATATGGTCTTATACCACCACGAGAACTATGACGGCTCCGGATATCCGTTTAACCTGCGTGGGGAGGAAATCCCACTGGGAGCCAGAATCTTACGTGTATGTGATGTGTTTGCCGCGCTGATCGCAGACCGCCCGTATCGGAAGGCTTTTGATATAAATACGGCGATCCGGCTGCTGATAGATGAAGTAAAGAACTTTGACATGCGTATTTTTCTGGCATTTCAGAGTGTAGTCCATACGCAGAGTACATTAGAAGAGCTGGAGGAGATCGAAGGGATGGATGGGAAAACACATCTGCAGAAGATGCCTCTGACAGCAGAAATACAGAATATAAAATAATTACTTGGAGGAGAGATATATGGCAATGAAAAAAAAGCCGGTCACCGGTATGAAGGACATCTTACCAAAGGAGATGGCAATCCGCGATTACTGCATCGGATTGATCAAGGAGACATATAGAACATTTGGATTCTGTTCCGTAGAGACTCCATGTGTGGAGCATATTGAGAACCTGAACAGTAAGCAGGGCGGCGAGAATGAGAAACTGATTTTCAAGATCTTAAAACGTGGCGAGAAGTTAAAGCTTGAGGAAGCGAAGGAAGAGCTGGATCTGGTGGACGGAGGTCTGCGTTATGATCTGACGGTTCCGCTTTCGAGATATTATTCCAATAATGCAAACGAATTGCCGAGTCCGTTTAAGGCACTTCAGATGGGAAATGTATGGCGGGCAGACCGTCCGCAGCGCGGAAGATACAGACAGTTTATGCAGTGTGATATCGATATTCTGGGTGAACCGACCATTCTGGCAGAAATCGAGCTGATCCTTGCAACAACTACACTGCTTGGCAGACTGGATTTTAAGAACTTCACGATCCGGATCAATGACAGACGGATTCTGAAGGCAATGGCTGCATACAGTGGATTTCCGGAGACGGACTACGATACGGTTTTCATTATTTTGGACAAAATGGATAAGATCGGACTGGACGGAGTCCGTGAAGAGCTGTTGAAGGAAGGGTATGCAGAGTCTTCCGTAGATAAATATCTGGAGCTGTTTGAGAAGGTAACTGCAGATACGACCGGTGTGCAGTACTTGCAGGAAACACTGGGTGATTTCCTTCCGGCTGAGGTCGCAGAGAACTTAAAGACGATCATTGCCAGTGTGGAAAGTACAAAGAGTGCAGAGTTTAAGATGGCATTCGATCCGACACTGGTACGTGGAATGTCTTATTATACAGGACCGATCTTTGAGATTTCCATGGATGAATTCGGTGGCTCTGTCGGTGGCGGCGGACGATATGATGAGATGATCGGTAAGTTTACCGGACAGGCAACACCGGCCTGTGGATTTTCGATTGGATTTGAGCGGATCGTTATGCTGCTGCTGGAACGTGGCTTCCAGATTCCGGGTGCCGGAAAGAAGACAGCATATCTGATCGAGAAGAATATGCCGGAGGACAAGCTGCTTCAGATCCTGGATGAGGCAAAGCAGGCAAGAGCGGATGGTTCCGTCGTAAATATTGCAATCATGAAGAAAAATAAAAAGTTCCAGAAGGAGCAGATGCAGGCAGAAGGCTATGAGGAGTTCCGTGAATTCTTTATAGATCGTATGTAAGCGGATGCGGACAGATAGAAGAGGATGACCGTCAGGTTAAGGAGGAAGAAAGATGGCAGAGTCAATGCAGGGACTTCACAGAAGTCACAGATGTACAGAAGTAAACAATACAATGATCGGTAATACCGTAACTGTTATGGGCTGGGTACAGAAGAGCCGGAATAAGGGAGGAATCATATTCGTAGACCTTCGTGACAGAAGTGGTATCTTACAGGTGATTTTTGAAGAGGCAAAATGCGGGGCAGAAAGCTTCGCCAAGGCAGAGAAGTTACGTTCCGAGTTCGTGGCAGCGATTACGGGAACCGTTGCAGCTAGAGGAGGAGCCGTGAATGAGAATCTGGCAACCGGTGATATTGAAGTGATCGCAACTGATATCCGGATTCTGGCAGAGGCAGAGACTCCTCCGTTCCCGATTGAAGAAAACAGTAAGACGAAGGAGGATCTTCGACTGAAGTACCGGTATCTGGATCTACGTCGCCCTGATCTGCAGCGCAACATTATGATGCGTAGTAAGGTAACGACCTTGACCAGAGCATTTCTGGCAGGTGAGGGATTTATTGAGATTGAGACTCCGACTCTGTGCAAGTCTACACCGGAGGGTGCCAGAGATTATCTGGTTCCGAGCCGGGTTCATCCGGGTGAATTCTATGCACTTCCACAGTCACCGCAGATTTATAAGCAGCTGCTGATGTGTTCCGGTTATGATCGCTATTTCCAGATCGCGAGATGCTATCGTGATGAGGATCTGCGTGCAGATAGACAGCCGGAATTCACACAGATCGATATGGAATTATCCTTCGTAGATGTGGATGACGTGATCGATGTCAACGAGAGATTTCTGGCTAAATTATTTAAGGAAGTCCTGAATGTGGATGTACAACTGCCGATTCAGCGGATGACATACAAAGAGGCTATGGAGCGCTTTGGCTCCGATAAACCGGATTTGCGGTTCGGCATGGAGCTGTGCGATGTTACCGATGTAGTAAAGGACTGCGAGTTCGTTGTATTTAAGAGTGCGATCGAAAATGGCGGAAGCGTACGTGGTATTAATGCAAACGGTCAGGGTGCAATGCCACGTAAGAAGATTGATGCACTGGTTGATTTTGCAAAGGGATACGGTGCTAAGGGTCTGGCTTATATCGCAATTCAGGAGGATGGAAGCTACAAGTCATCCTTTGCAAAGTTTATGAAGGAAGAAGAAATGGCAGCACTGGTTGAGCGGATGCAGGGAAAACCGGGCGATCTGCTTCTCTTTGCAGCTGATAAGAGCAAGCTGGTCTATGATGTATTAGGTGCACTTCGTCTGGAGATTGCGAATCAGCTGGGACTGCTTCATAAAGATGAGTATCGGTTCGTATGGATCACAGAGTTCCCACTTCTTGAGTGGAGCGAAGAGCTTGGAAGATATCAGGCTATGCATCATCCGTTTACGATGCCGATGGAAGAGGATTTACAGTATATTGAGTCTGATCCGGGACGGGTACGTGCCAAGGCATATGATATTGTATTAAACGGTACGGAAATCGGTGGCGGTTCTGTCCGTATCCATCAGGATGATATTCAGGAGCAGATGTTCAAGGCACTTGGCTTCACGATGGAGCGTGCATATGACCAGTTCGGCTTCCTGTTAAATGCATTTAAGTATGGTGTTCCGCCACACGCAGGTCTGGCTTATGGTCTGGATCGTCTGGTTATGCTGATGGCACAGCAGGATTCTATCCGGGATGTAATCGCATTCCCGAAGGTAAAGGATGCATCCTGTCTGATGAGCGAGGCACCGAATGCAGTAGATCCGAAACAGCTGGAAGAACTCGGAATCGAAGTGTCCGTACAGGAAGAAACCGAGTAACATGACAAGGGGGATTTCATGAGGAGAATAAAAGGTGTGCTTGCCCTGGGAGCCTGTATATTGCTTACAGGCTGCGGGCAGACAACACTGGAATCGGATATATCGGCAGGGGCGGATACCGGCTCGGAGCAGATAACAGCTTCCGAAGAAATCCGGATACCCACTGGAACACCGGGATATCGGAAAATAGAAGAGAAGCTGCCGAAACCGGGAGAGGCAGTTGAGAATCCGGGTACAAGGGAACATTTTTCTTTTACATCCGGTGATAAGACCTATGTATTTACAGAGACGGAGGATCTGTGGCTATATAATCAGGCAAAGGTATACGATCTGCAGACCCAGTTTATGTTGAATGTAAAAGGACATAAGGTCGGGATCCTGATTCCGGAGACAGCGCCGGCGCTTGACAGTCTGGTAACGGCATATTCGGATAACAGCGTGACTATCTATCGGCAGCAGGACGGAGAAATCGCAGAGAATGAACAGATGTATCTGAAGGTATATGATCTGGTCTATCAGATTGAGAACTGGACAGAACTGGTGAATAAAAATGTGATCGGAATGGATGCATTATGTCAGGCACTGGCGCAGATGGGAACCGCCATTGTACCGGCAGATAAGGGAGAAACGCTTACGGATGTAATGACAGGACTTCGGATGAATCCGGTCATGGATCATTATACACTGGCGTATCGGGAAGGAGTCAATCAGTCAGGCTTTCTATGCTGTTCGCCGTCAACCGGAGATGCGGATCATGACAATGTAAGCATTTATATGTCTGTACAGGTGCCGAACTGGAATACCTATGCCGTACTTCATTTTGAAGCGGTACCGGATTATCGGGAACGGTTGGAGGATACCGGAGAGACCTATGACGGACACCCGATCTATGTGGATTATACCGGAGAACTGAAATATTTTCTGATCGGGGAAGGCGGCAGATGCGTATACCTCGATGGAGTTCCGGAAAGTAATGAAAAAAACGTACGCAGCTATACCGCAAAGGAAGCCGCATACGTCTTTGATTTAGTATTACTTGGAGAGTGATCGTGAATGCTTTATCAGGGAGAGAGTCCTTACAGACTCTCTCCTAATTTTATTGTATAATCGCTGGCATATAATGCTTTCAGGGAGGCATCATAGTTGTGCTCCTCTGTCAGACAGAATTCCTTTGACCAGGTCATGAAGTAAGACCATGGAACACGGCTTTCCCGGATCATGGTGATATCAGGAATCACACCGACCTCACTCAGTGCAGCCAGCTTCTCACGGCTGGTATTGGCCGTCAGTTCTTCGTACTGTTCCTTGTAGTCTGTAACGGTATGGGGAGCTACATAAATATCCCAGGAAACAATATCTACATAATCATCACCCGGATAGCCTTCTTTGGCTGGGCAGCTCCATACCCAGATCAGGTTGTTCAGGTGCTTCACGTCTGTAAAATAATGATACATCAGCTTATATAACTCACTGGCAATCTTAGGACCCTTGGATGCCCACCAGAACCAGGTGTCCTCTGATTCATGGAACGGACGCCAAAGTACCGGAATATGCTCAATCTGGAATCTTGCCAGCTGATCGGCGATCAGATCCAGATCACGGAAGAATGCAGCCCGCTCTTCCGTCCCCTCGATCAGTACCTGATAAGGACTGAAATCTGTGTTACGGGTATAAAAGGCTTTATCACGTCCACCAATCGGTGAGAACCAGTGGAAGCAGAAGCTTACGATGCCATTGCTTTCCTTTGCCCAGTTCAGAGCTGTTTCAACGGTGTTTTTGTTCTCCTCTATTTCGGTCCGACATGCATCATCCATATCTTCGTAGTTAATATTAGAAGAGTAGGAGAGCAGTTCGAAGCCCTGAAGCTTTGGATAGCATCCGGTTAATTCATGAATATGGGTGCGCTCTTCCATTGGAATGGCCTGGGTATGCTGGCCGGTGATCAGGCGCTTACCTGCATTTTTATAAAGGTTACGGAGCAATGTTCTTGCTTCCTTGGTTGCGTTCTTATTTACCGGATCCATAAAAGCGGTTCTGCGCATGATCTCCATACACATTCTGCCGTTATGATATGGGCACTTCCATGGCTCTACGATCGGAAGGCGGCTGGACGGAACACCGTCAGCGTCTACCTCGTAATACCATTCGGAGCCTTCACGCGGATCCAGAAGATGTTCTTCAATATAAGTCCAGATGTTCTCGGCAGCGTCCAGATAGCGCATATCGCGTGTCTTCTGATATGCATTATAGAAACCGATGATAGACTCGCACTGTATCCACCAGATACGGGTGGTTAATACTACCCCTTTCTCTGCCTCCGCCATAACGGAATGATCCTCATAGGCTACCTGGTAGATCTGCTCGGTCAGATCCAGGATCATCGGAGCCAGCTTGTCTGACAACTCACGGTCACCCAAAACATCCAGTGCACGGTCGAGCAGCCAGGTGGCTTCGATATCGTGACCATAAGAATGCAGATCCAGGATTGAATTCATATCGGAATCGAAGAATACTTCCAGGCGATGACGCTCCGGGCAGTAAACAGAGTTATAGAACTCATCGACGGTCCAGTAGAGACGTTTCCACACCTCTTCATTCGGAGCTACCCGTTGCAGTTCGGTATAAGCCTCGCATACATGCAGCAGTGTATTCATGGTCTTGTCGGCGATCACATTATTCTCAGACAGCTTGTCATTCACATTTGGAACGAAATCTATGGTATAAGACTCACCGTAACCATCACCCAGACGACATTTGGTCTCGATCACATGGAACAGATCCATGGCGAGATCCAGTGCTTCCCGATGGCCGGTCGCATCATAATAAGAAGCTAATGCATAGATCGCAAACGCCTGATTGTAGGTGTGCTTGGTAGAATCATCGATTTTACCGTCATAGGTCATAGACCAGTAGATACCGCCGTTCTCGCGATCGATGCAATAGGTCTTTAAGAACTCAAAAGCATGATCTGCATAAGGAAGAACGGATGCATCTTTAGTTGTCAGATAAACATTGGAGAAGAACCACAGGATACGGCTGTTCAGGATACAGCCTTTGACTGCTTTCTTATCCAGCTTCAGGTCAAAATCCAGCATGCCGTAGAAACCACCGAAATCAGGATCCATCATGCCCTCCCAGAAAGGCAGGATGCAGTTGCTTAAGTTGTTGATAACACTTTCACGTAACATTGTAATACCTCCATTGTAAATTATAATATAAATGTTTTGAATCCGGTTCAGATTTGAATGAGCAGTTGTAAAACCAATCTGTAAACTGCTTAACTTATGAATTTATTATAGAAATCATAATACACACAATCTAGAACATAAAAATTAAAAAATAGAACAAATCTCTTCAAAAATGAAAAACAAGGTGGTAAACTGGGAACAGGAACAGGAGGTGGCGATCGGGTATGGAATTATTTGAATACATTGATGTCATGAACACACCGTATCAGATTTATATGGAGGATGTACAGAATCTTACGTTTTATGTCCGTGGACATTGGCACTATTTTATGGAGATTTTATATGTCACGGAGGGGAGTATTCATGTAGACTGCGGGAAATATCGATACACATTGACGCCGGGGATGATAATCGTACTTCCTCCGAAGATGCTTCACCGGATTCGGATGCAGGGGGAGCTTCCGATTCGATATGCGGTAGTGAAGTTTGATCTGAATGTGATCCGGATACCGGGTGTTTACATGCCGACGATCCGAAAAACGCTGGCAATGGTACAGGAACGGGATCCGATGATATTTGATAAAGAGCAGCAGGAAAACTACGGATTGGGAGCACTGATCCTGGATTGCTTAAAGGAGCAGGAGGGAAAACAGTTCGGATATGAATTGAATATTTATTCCAATCTGGCAACGATGCAGATTCGCATGATCCGGAACTGGATGCCGGAGCGAAAAGAACTTCAGAGAGCAGATAAGGCGGATACCGGGGAGCAGTTCTTTGATCATATTCTGGAATATATAGATGCACATTCCGGAGAAGTACTCCGGGTACAGAAGCTGGCCGAGCTGAGTGGAATGAGCTATTCGAATTTCGCGAAGATGTTTAAATTACAATATGGGCGTTCCTGCAAAGAATATATTGAATATATCCGGATATCCAAAGCAGAGGAACTGGTGCTTTACAGTGACTATGAGATCAGCTACATTGCTCAGGAAACCGGGTTTGCGGATGCAAGCCACTTTATCCGGATATATAAAAAGTTCAAAGAAGAAACACCAAAGCAGGCTAGGCTGCTTACAAAATCTCTAACAGAGTGTTGACCAGCCGGTCATCATCCTCCGGATTCAGGAAGCAGAACCGGATATACTCCGGACCGAGCCCCATGAAGTTGGAACAATCCCGGATCATAAGCCCTTTTCGGATACAGTGTTCAAATACATCTGCTGAAGTGATACCATCTTTCAGGATCTGAAGTAATACAAAGTTTGTAGCCGGCTGGAAGACTTTTATAGTACCTCTGGCACGGAGTGCAGAACAGATCAGGCTCTGCTCCTGTGCGATCAGATCACGCGTTTGCTCCATATACTCCCGGTCGGTAAACATAACGGTTCCGGCATAGGCAGCCAGAGAGCTGATGGACCATGGATTGCTGTGCTTCCATAGATAACGGAGCAGTTTTTCGTTTGATACACAGGCATAACCAAGGCGGAGACCCGGTGCGGCAAAAAACTTGGAAACGCCACGGAGTACGATTATATTGTTATATTTTTTGACTAAAGGGATGGCAGAAATCACAGATATATCTTTTACGAATTCCACGTAGGTCTCATCAATCATAAGAAATGCGGAATTCTCTTTGCATTTTCTGGCAATGGTTTCAATCTGGCTGATACTGATACAGGTAGAGGTTGGGTTGTTTGGATTGCACAGAACAACCAGGTCTACGGATTCATCGATCTGTTCACAGAGCATGGCCGGATCAAGCCTGAAATCATTTTCGGCTGATAATACATGATTGACGATTTCACTTTTGATCGCTTTCAAATCCCTTTTGTACTCGGAATAAGTAGGCTCTACAACCAGAGTCTTCTTTGGCCGGATTGCCTGAATGAATGTAACGATTAGCTCTGTCGTACCGCTTCCGGGCAGAATATGTCCCGCATCTGCACCGGTATACGCATGGATGGCTTCCCGTAGTTCTTTATATTCCCGATCCGGATAATCGGTGAGAACATCGATATGCTCCTGTAAAGAACTTCTTAATATCGGTGACAATCCGAGGGGATTTACGTTGGAAGCGAATGGTCGGATGTCTTCCCGTTTAATTCCGTATAACTGTTCTACTTTCTCTAAATCACTGCCGTGAAACTGATCTGCTGGCTGTAACATAAAAATATCCCTCTCCTTCTTTTCTATTTTGACAATCTTTGATATAATATAGCTAATTATGTTATGGATTATTATAGCCCATATCAGGAAGGATTGGCAAGGGTGTTGTAGATGAAAGAAAAAGTTGAACAGTATGCAAAGGGCGAGTTTGATGTCAGACGTCCGCAGGTGGAGATTTCTACCGATCATTTACAACTGAATATAGAAGCAGGTTCCCAGTACCAGGGGATACTGAATGTACAGTCTGTAAATGATCAGAGAATGAAGGCAATGGTATATGATAACCGATACCTGTTTAAGATCGAACCGCATAATTTTATCGGAAAGTCGCAGGACGTAGAGCTGATCTTTGATGCCGGAAAATGGGAAAAAGGCGAGAAGATCAACGGTGTGATCTATCTGGTAACGGACGGAGGCGAGTTCCGTATTCCATATGATATAGAAATCACAGCCCCGGCGGTGGAGAGCTCCATGGGTGAGCTGGGAGATATGTTCCAGTTTGCGAGTCTTGCAGAGAATAACTGGAATGAGGCAGTGCGGCTGTTTACATCTCCGGAGTTTTACAGGGCATTTCTGGAACGGGAGCCAATGTATGCAGAAGTATATAACAGCCTGACACAGAGCTTGTCTGCCAGTCAGGCAATGGAAGAATTCCTGACCTATACACATAAGAAACGCTCCATATCTCTGGAAGTGCCGGAACGCAGGAAGCAGATCGCTTATCGTGAAGAGGCGGAGAAACACAGCCTGCAGCTGGTAAGGAATACCTGGGGATATCTGAATGCGGAAGTGACTTCGGATGTACGGTTTATAAAACCGCTGAAGCATTATATCAGCATGGAAGATTTTATCGGCAATAAATATAATTTGGAATATATGGTGTTCCCGGAGTATATGGATCGTGATTCCAATCTGGGACATATTATGATTGAGACTGCATATCAGAAGATCGTGGTGGAGATCGTGATCCGGACGGAGGCTGTTAACAGACCGGAACCGCCACATCTGTTCCGGAACAGTCATATTATAAAAGTTCATCAATGTAATCTGATCACAGGGTATTTAGACTTTCGGACCGGAAAGCTGACATTGGACCAGTATGTAGAAAAAACATTGTATGCATTACGGAATCTGGTGCAGTATTGCAAGGACGATCAGCTTTACCGGCTGGGTATTCTGCATATGAATATTCTGGCAGGCAATCAGGCCATGGTAGAAGAAGAATTCAAACGGATCGATGCGGATCAGGATCGGATGGTGGAGGGAGACCGGGCATCCAGTTATTATGCATATCTGAAAGCTCTGGCATTCAAGGATTCAGAGTCTGTAACGAGAGCCAGGACCATGATCCGTGACAGGTTTGAAACAGAAGGTGAGAAGCTGTTCTATTTCTGGCTGCTGACATTTCTGGATGAATCCCCGGATACAGAGAAGGGGTCTGTTTATGCACAGATCCGGAAACTTTATGAACAGGGAATCCATAGCCCGATTCTTTATTATGAAATATGTGATATGTTTAACCGGGAGCCGTTAATGCTCCGGAAGCTGGATGGGCTGGAGGTGTCGGCAATCCGCTGGGGAATGCATCATGATTACATTTCTGATGATGTATTACATGGGTGTGTCGAGCTGGCAGAAAAAGAGCATGGGTTTCAGAAGAATCTGTTCCGCCTGCTACAGGAGATCGATATACGGAAGCCGGAACTGAATGCACTGAAAGTTATCTGCAGCATGCTGATCCGGGCTAATTGTTGTAAAGAAGAATACCATGATTACTTTGACCGGGGCATCCGGCAGGGACTGAAGCTGATCGGTATTTATGAATGCTATATCCGTAGTATGAGTCTGAAGGAATATCCGGTGCTGCCGGAAGCTGTATTGCGATATCTGATCTGCAGCCATACGTTAACAGAGTACGAGCAGGCATATTTATATGCGAATCTGATCCGGAATAAAAAGACCTATCCGCAATTATATGCGGAGATGGTATCCACAATTGAGAATTTCATGGAAGAACAGCTTGTAAAAGGCGTAATTCATGAATTCCTGCTGGTGATTTATAAGGAGTTTCTGAATCCGAAACAGATTAATCCGAAGTATGCGGCACGGCTGACAAATATTATTTTTAAACGCAGACTGATCTGTACCAATCCAAGGATCAAGGCAGTTGTCGTGACGCATAAAGAATTAAAGGATGAGCAGCAGGTGCCGGTAGTAGACGGCAAGGCCTATGTGGATATTGTAACGGATTCTGCGGTCGTAACACTGATCGATACCAGAGGTAACCGCTATGTGAGTACGATGCCATATCGGCTGGAACGGCTGGTGAATACCGGTGTATTTTTAGATATCTGCCGGCATTATAATCCTTCGGATGCACGGCTTCTGGCATATACATACAGTGAGATGGAACACCGGCATTTACGGGATGCCGGAGATGTCAACCAGGCAAGGGATATTCTGGAATGCCGGGAGCTAAGCTATCAGACAAGGCAGCAGGTACTCCTGCAGATCATAGAATATTATCTGGAAAACTATGATGGAGACATTCTGGAGAAATACTTACTTCAGGTAGATCTGGATTATCTGGATAAACTTCATAGTGCGGAGATCATTTCCGGCTATATTATGCGTGGCATGAACCGGAAAGCCTATGAGGCGATCCGGAAGTTTGGATATGGAGAAGTTGAGATTTCAAGACTCCTCCGCTTGGCATCATATATTGTTACAGATACGGATATCATGGGAGATGAGGCATTGACATCTCTTTGCGTTTATCTTTATCAGAAGGGACAATACAATGACCGGACGATACAGTATCTGATCTTTTATTATAAAGCGGATACAAAGGAGCTGGCAAAGCTCTGGGAAGTAGCCATGGTTGTGTTGGGAGAAGCCAGAGAGCTGGAGGAGAATATTCTTGCGCAACTGATATTTGCAGATGCGAGTCTTGATAATGCAATGGATATTTTCCGGTCTTATTATAAGGGCAGACACCGGGGAATGGTTACGAAGGCTTTCCTGAAACGGATGGCATATCTGTACTTTATCCGGGAGGAATGGGTGCCGGATTCGGTATTTGAATATCTGATGCTGGAGATCCATAAGGGAGAGATCGGCGATGATATCTGTCATGGGGCAATGCTCTGGCACCTGTCCAAATGCATCCGGCTGACACAGGACGAGACTTCTTATATTGCAGGAACCGTAGGAAAGTTCCTGAACCGGGGAATTCTGCTTCCGTTCTTTAAGTCTTTTGCGGACATTGTAGATCTTCCACAGGAGCTGTTCCTGAAAACCTATCTGGTTTATAAAGGGGAAGAGCGGCAGGAAGTAGTTGTGAACTACAGTGTGGGAACGAGTGAACTGCAGACATTGGACTTCCGCCCGTGCCGGATGGAGGAACGGATTCCGGGATATTATGTGCAGGAATTTGTTGTGTTCCATGGAGAACAGCTGTTATATCATTTCGCAGAGAAATATACCGGTAAGGTAACACTGATCGAGAGTGACAGTATCCGGAGTGATGCTTATTCGCAGGATGCACCGGAGAGCCGGTTTGAACGCCTGAATCAGATGCTGATCCATCAGGAAATGCGGGATGCGGAAGCATTGACCGCATCCATGGAAGAATATATGAAATACAGCCATGTATTTGAAGAGGTCATGAGGATCTTATAGAAAGGGGACAGCTTCATGCAGAAATTTTATTTGGGAATGGATGTATGTGCCGAATATACGCAGTTAAGCTTTTTTAATCAACAGACAAAAGAGCCGGAGTCTATCTGCCAGCTGAATACGGTTGATACCTATCTGCTGCCGAATGTGGCATTTTTCGGAAAAGAAAAAGGACAGTGGTATATCGGAAGTGATGCGCTGGAGCATCGATTCCATCAGAAAGGAACCATGCTGGAGCAGGTCGTGGAGAAGCTGGAATCTACGGAGCGGATGACGTTCCGGGAAGAAGATTATACCTACGAGGATGTGCTGCTGCTGATTCTGAAAGGGCATATCATGGATTTTATAAATCGATATGAGGATGCGCAGATCGAACGGCTGGTAGTGACCGTTTATAAATATTCGCATGCATTATTCCGGGTATTGCATATGTTGCAGGATGAGTTGGAACTATACGGAGATCGTTTCTTTATCATTGGGCACACCAGTGCATATCTGCATTTTATTTTCCAACAGCCGGAGAGCCTCCGGAACAACAGCGTCGGGCTGTTCGATTACGGACCGGAGGGAATGGATTTCTACCGGGTAGATATCGCCAGGAGGACGACACCGCAGGTAGTAACCGTGATTCACAGAGACTATCGGGAACAGATGGGGTATTATCGGCTCTATGATGATAAACGGGAGCTGGATCAGAGATTTCTGGAGATTGTCAATGAAGTACTGCGGGAGTCCTATATGTCATCGGTATACCTGACAGGAGTGGGATTCTCAGAAGTATGGGCGAACGCATCCCAGAACGCACTGTGTAATGGCAGAAGGGTATTTGTCGGACAGAATATTTATACCAAGGGTGCCTGCTATGCGGCATATATCGGTTCCAATGTTATTAATCCTGCCAAATATATTGTAAATGCCGAGGATATGGTACACAGTGATATCGGAATTTTAAGCGGAGACGGTGCAGGCACGTTCATTCCGATCGCCAGAGGCGGCAGGGAATGGTATAATGTGCATGGAAAAATATATGTCTGCCTGGACGATACCAACCGGGTAGAATTATTATATAAGAATCATTATACAAAGGAAGCAATGCGTGAAATCATAGAGATTCACGGATTGCCATCCAGACCGAACAAGACGACCAGACTTTCGCTGGAGGTTGAGATGTACAGCGGGTGCAGGGGCTCAGTTGTGATTCGGGATGAAGGCTTTGGAAAACTATATCCGACAACGAACAAGATTTATCGTAAGGATTTTGTGCTGGATAAAGATGAGTAGACAGGAAGGATCAGGATTATGGGAAGAATTATTCTATGTCAGCCCAGACAGGCGGTAATTCCATATCGATTTACAAATACAAAGGTAGAGGTATATTCCTATGAGGAGCTGTGCTTTTATATTTACAATAATGTAGCACTGTTAAATCCGGAACAGTTTCAAGGGAAATTAGTGCAATGGATCAAGACAGAACTGGAGATGGAGGAGTTGGCGGACCGGTTGCTGGAGAAGCTGGCAGCAGAGGCATCTCTGACAGAGCTTCTGGTGACCATTCTTTCCGCAGGCAGTTATTATGAAACGGCGGAGATTCAGCAGTTCCGGGATAAGCAGGAGCTTGTGGCATTACTGCCGGAGGAAGAGAAGCTGAAATTAAAGGCAGATAGCTTCCTGATGTATAAGAGACTGCTGAAGGCTATCTCGCTTTATAATACGATTCTTCGCAGGGAGGATCAGATCGAAGATCGGAGATTCCTCGGAGATGTGTATCATAATAAAGGGGTGGCACTGGCAAAAAATATGGAGGTTACGAATGCTAAGCTGGCATTTCTGGAGGCATTTGAACGGAATCAGAAGCCGGCATCTCTGGAAGCGTATATAGTACTTCGGTTACAGGAAGCGGAAGAAGCTGTGGTAGAGAAAGAAGCCAGAGCCTTTGGAATGGATGAGGCAGATTTCCAGCGCCTGATGGGTTTACTGGAAGATGCGACGGAGGATGCGGAAAGCACATCCGTCTACACCCGCTATCAGAAGGCACTGTACAATAAGGAGCGGGGAGATTATGAGGCATTTAATCAGCGGATCGATATGATGCTGAATCAGTGGAAAGAGGACTTTCGGGAGCAGATCGTATAAGCAGGAGATACTATGGGACTTTTTAAGAAGATAGCGCAGATTTTCGGACGGACAGAGGTGGAAGAACCGACAGCCCTGGAGTCCATGGATGCGGACGAACAGGGAAAAAGAGAAGAAGAGGCAGAGCTGAATCACCATCTGGGGCAGATTGTAGATATTACTTATGAGCTGGAAGACCAGAAACGGGAATATGAGCTGGTAACGATGTATTTCTCAGATATTCAGCGGATTGAGCAGATGGAGCCGGGCAGGCTGAAGAATCTGGAGGAGGATGCGAGGAGGATCCTGATGCTGGAGGAGAACCGGCGGGAATTACAGCATATGCCAAAGCGTTTATCGGGAGAACGTTATAAGCTTTTAATGCGTCTGGAGGGAGATATCCCGGAGGCATTAAAACGGTTGGAAGAGTTAGAGACAATGCGGGGGAAGATCAAGCGGGATCTGGAATACCTGGAGGGGGAGAAAGGTGCTCTGCGTTATGAAGAGGAGGAGCTCCAGAAAAAACAGAAAACACTCCGGAACAGTGCGATTGTGGTCGGGATACTTGCAGCGATTACGATTATCGGTTTCCTGGTACTGACAATGGAATATCAGATTGAACTGACGATTCCGGGAGCGGCAATTGCAATTGTGGCAATGATCGCCGAGTTTCTGATCTTTGCATCCTATAGCCGGGCGGAGACCGAGCGGAAGCTGTGCTATCGTAAGCATAACCGGGCAATCCTGCTGCAGAATAAGGTGAAGATCAAATGGTTGAATAATACGAACAGTCTGGATTATCTGTATGCCAAGTTCGAGGTGAATACGCAGAAAGAACTGGCATATGACTGGGAACAATATCAGGCAATGGTAGCGGAGGAGGAGCAGTATCAGCGCAATACAGGAGATCTCCGGGTATATCAGGAAGAATTGCTTGATATTCTGCAGGATGCCGGAGTGCGGGATGCGGATATCTGGCTGAAACAACTGGCAGCACTGGTAGACAAGCGTGAAATGGTAGAGGTGAAGCATTCTCTGAATGTACGCAGACAGAAGCTGCGAGAGGGCATGAAGAGCAATGAAGAGCAGCGGCAGAACAGCTTCACCTGTGTGAAGGGAATCCTCACGGAATATCCGGAGCTGAAAGAGCAGGCGAAGGAAGTTCTGACCTCATATCATATTGCGGTATGAAAAGATAGTAGTTTGATACTTAAAAATTGGTAGTTCCAATTGACAAATGAACAAGACCACCTTATAATTGGTACGACCAATTATAAGAAGGGTGGTACATATGAAGTACATGAAACAATTTGGCATTATTCTTGCCATATCATTTGCAGGGGAAATATTAAATTATCTGGTTCCCCTTCCGATTCCGGCCAGTATCTATGGTCTGGTATTAATGTTCCTGGCGTTATGTTTTAAGCTAATCAAGGTGGAGGATGTAAAAACAACATCCTATTTTATGATAGAAATCATGCCTATGATGTTTATTCCGGCGGCGGTCGGACTCCTGACATCCTGGAATGTGATACAGTCTAACCTGATCGCATATGTCCTGATCACGGTTGTTTCTACATTTCTGGTTATGGTGATATCCGGTCATATCACACAGGTTATGATTCGTATGGAAGAAAAGAGGCATGGAAAGAAATGAGTTTTTTTGAAGATTCGGTATTTTTCGGAATGATCGTAAGCGTGGCTACTTATGGTCTGGGAAGCTTATTACATAAGAAATTTAAACTGGCGATTTTTAATCCGCTGTTGATCTCCGTGATTCTGGTAATCGTGATTCTGGCAGCTTCTCATATCGATTATGATGTTTATTATTCCGGAGCGAAATATTTAAGTTATCTCCTGACTCCGGCCACGGTCTGTCTGGCGGTTCCTCTTTATGAGAAGCTGGAGCTGTTGAAGAATAACTGGAAAGCAATCTTTGCGGGCATTACGGCAGGAGTTCTGGCTTCGCTGTGCTGCATTCTTGTCATGAGCCTTATCTGTGGATTATCCCATGAGGAATATGTCACATTCCTTCCGAAGTCTATTACGACAGCGATCGGTATGGGCATTTCGGAGGAGTTAGGCGGTTACGTTACACTGACTGTTGCAGTCATTATTATAACCGGTGTGCTGGGAAATATGTTTGCACCGGCAATCTGCCGGATCTTCCGGATACAGGAACCGATTGCTAAAGGAATTGCAATCGGTACGGCGTCTCATGCAGTGGGAACAGCAAAGGCAATCGAGATGGGTGAGGTAGAAGGCGCAATGAGCAGCCTGTCCATAGCAGTTGCCGGAGTATTAACGGTGGGTGGCTCGGTTCTGTTTTCTAATTTTCTGTGATACAGGTTCTATCATTGATGAAAGAAACAGGTGAACCGGAATATATGGATCAGAAAATGGCATAAAACAAGAGACGACAGAAAACGGGTAATAATAGATCAGGAGATGAAGGATGGAAGGGAACAGAGAATATCAAAAGGTGATTGATTATTTATGTGATGAGATCCGGGAAGGCAGGATCAGACAGGGGGATCGCCTGCCGACAGAACGGGTTCTCTCGGAACAACTGCAGATCAGCCGGAACTCTACAAGAGAAGCACTGCGCAGTATGGACTATATGGGAATCATTGAGAGTGTTCAGGGCTCCGGAAATTATTATACCGGAAATGTATCCAAACGATTATCGGAAATGCTGCGTATATTCCTGCGGATCAAGCTGGTGACACGGGAGGAAATCTGTGATTTCCGCAGGACGATGGAGAAGGCAATCTGTGCCTCTGTGATTGAGAATCCGGAAGCGAAGCTGCAGGAGGTGGAAAGCTTGCTGGAACAGGGCAATACCGGAGGGCAGGAAGAGGATGCGACAGAGCATGACCGGCAGTTTCATTATCTGCTGGCGGCTGCTTCGGGAAATCATCTCTGGATGGAGCTGATGGATGCAGTCTCGGATGTTTACCGGGAATGGATCGATGAAATCCTGAGACAGAGTGATGAGCAGACCAGACAGGCACTCCACCGGGCGCATCGCGAGATTTTCCGGGCGCTGAAGGAGAAAGACCGGGAGGCATGCGAGGCTGCGATTGATGCACACTATGATCTGGTGGCAATAACACAAAATACTTGATTTTATCAGCACATAGCGGTAGTATTAAACAGATAAAGTTTAAATACTAATAAGACCTGTATAAGAGCTACAGGTTAAAAGAGGTTTATAAATCAGGAGGAGAATTATGCACAAGGAATTGGAAAAGACCTATAATCCGCAGGAGATTGAGGGACGCATTTACAGTAAATGGCTGGAAAAGAAGTATTTTCATGCGGAAGTGGATCGGAGTAAGAAACCTTTTACTATCGTGATGCCGCCACCGAATATCACGGGACAGCTTCATATGGGACATGCATTGGATAATACTATGCAGGATATCCTGATTCGGTTTAAACGTATGCAGGGATATAATGCATTATGGCAGCCGGGTACAGATCATGCCGCGATCGCAACAGAGGTTAAGGTTATTGAGGCTCTGAAAAAGGAAGGCATTGACAAGCATGATCTGGGCCGTGAGAAGTTCCTGGATCGTGTGTGGGACTGGAGAAAAGAGTATGGTGGACGGATTGTAAATCAGTTAAAGAAGATGGGTTCTTCCGCAGACTGGGATCGTGAACGGTTCACCATGGATGAGGGAAATAATAAGGCAGTTACGGAAGTATTCTGTAATCTGTATGAGAAGGGTTATATTTATAAGGGTTCCCGGATCGTAAACTGGTGTCCGGTATGTCAGACAACCATTTCGGATGCAGAGGTAATTCATGAGGAGCAGGAGGGTCATTTCTGGCATATTAAGTATCCGGTAGTCGGTGAGGAAGGCAGATTTGTTGAGATCGCTACCACACGTCCGGAGACATTGCTGGGTGATACCGCAGTAGCGGTTAATCCGGAGGATGAACGTTATCAGGATATCATTGGCAAGACACTGAAACTGCCACTGACGGACCGTGAGATCCCGGTTATTGCAGATGCATATGTGGATAAAGAGTTCGGAACCGGCTGTGTGAAGATTACACCGGCACATGACCCGAACGACTTTGAGGTTGGCAAGCGTCATAATCTGGAAGAGATTAATATCATGAATGATGATGCAACCATTAATGAACTGGGCGGCAAGTATGCCGGCATGGATCGCTATGAGGCCAGAAAGGCAATGGTTGCGGATCTGGATGCATTGGGACTGCTTGTAAAGGTAGTGCCGCATACACATATGGTAGGTACGCATGACAGATGTAAGACAACCGTGGAGCCATTGGTAAAACCGCAGTGGTTTGTTAAGATGGAAGAGATGGCGAAGCCGGCAAAGCAGGCAGTTGTGGATGGTGAGTTAAAGCTTGTTCCGGAACGTATGGATAAGACATATTATAACTGGCTGGACAATATCCGTGACTGGTGTATTTCCAGACAGCTGTGGTGGGGACACCGGATCCCGGCATGGTACTGTCAGGATTGCGGAGAGACGATCGTAGCCAGACAGACACCTTGTACCTGTCCGAAGTGTCAGAGCAAGAACTTAAAACAGGATGAGGATACACTGGATACCTGGTTCTCATCAGCCCTGTGGCCATTCTCCACTCTTGGCTGGCCGGAGAAGACAGAGGATCTGGATTATTTCTATCCGACCAATGTACTGGTTACCGGATATGATATCATCTTCTTCTGGGTTATCCGTATGGTATTTTCCGGCATTGAACAGACCGGAAAACTGCCGTTTGACCATGTTTTATTCCATGGCCTGGTACGGGATGATCAGGGACGCAAGATGAGTAAATCACTCGGAAACGGTATTGATCCGTTAGAGGTTATTGATAAATACGGTGCAGATGCACTGCGTCTGACACTGATCACCGGTAATGCACCGGGTAATGATATGCGTTTCTACTGGGAGCGTGTAGAAGCAAGCCGGAACTTTGCAAATAAGATCTGGAATGCATCCCGATTCATTATGATGAATATGGAGAAGGCAGATACCGCAGAGGTTGATTTAAGCAAGCTTACACAGGCAGACCGCTGGATCCTGTCCAAGGTAAATACATTAGCAAAGGAAGCAACCGAGAATCTGGAGAAGTTTGAGATGGGTATTGCTGCAGATAAGGTCCATAGCTTTATCTGGGAAGAGTTCTGCGACTGGTATATCGAGATGGTAAAACCGCGTCTGTGGAATGATGAAGACGAGACCAAGGCAGCAGCTATCTGGACGTTAAAGACAGTTCTGATCCAGTCCTTAAAGCTTCTGCATCCGTATATGCCATTTATTACAGAGGAGATTTTCTGCAACCTGCAGGATGAGGAAGAATCCATTATGATCTCTAAGTGGCCGGAGTTCAGAGAAGAATGGAACTTTGCTGAGGATGAGGCCGCCGTTGACACGATCAAGGCAGCTGTTCGCGGTATCCGGAATATCCGGACTGAGATGAATGTAGCTCCAAGCAAGAAGGCAACCGTTTATGTTGTATCAGAGAAGGAGAGTGTACGGGATATTTTCGAGAACAGTAAGGTATTCTTTGCAACACTCGGATATGCCAGTGAGGTACATGTTCAGGCAGACAAGACCGGAATTGCAGAGGATGCAGTATCCGTTCTGATCCATGACGCAGCACTTTATATGCCATTTGCAGAGCTGGTTGACATCGAGAAAGAAATCGAGCGACTGACAAAGGAGCAGGGAAGACTCCAGGGTGAGATCAAGCGTGCACAGGGCATGCTGAATAATCCGAAGTTCGTGGAAAAGGCACCGGCAGCCAAGATTGAAGAAGAGAAGGGCAAGCTGGAGAAGTACACGCAGATGTTAGCTCAGGTAGAAGAACGTTTAGGACAGTTAAAATAGCATAGGCATAGGAAATAACCGGCAGAATAAAATAAAAAGGCCGTATAAAAAATGTACAGTTTGTCAACAATGTAGATGCAACAAGTATTTATTACATTAAAGGAGGACATGAAGATGTCTGAGAACAACTACTCAAACGAGACAAACTGCACCGATTCTGCAAGTAATGCAAAGAACAGCTCTAAGAATAAGGCAAGCAATAAGGCTTCTGATTCTGCCAAGAGCAGTAATAAAGCTACAAACAGCAGCAAAGCATCCAAGGATTACGAGTAGGAATTACAACAGAAGAATAAAGGCCGGGATCTCAGAAAAGGTTCCGGCCTTTTGCGTGCAGGTGCTGGTGACGAGGAAGGCATCATGTGTGACAAAGCGATCATAAGGCTTGCATAACCGGTATAAATTGTAGTATAATACATTCTGGTTTTAATAATTCTATGTCAGAAAATAGGATGAAGAAGGACATAGAGGAACATGAAGGAGGAGAAAAATGGATAATAACGTAAATAACACAGGAAATCAGACACCTGGAAAAGCAGTTGCCGCTTTGATCTTAGGTATTGCTTCTATCGTAACATCTTGTGGTGGTCTCGGTTTGATTTGTGCAATCATTGACCTTGTATTATGTGGCCAGTTAGGTAATGAGTACCCGGAGCTTCCACAGCAGGCTAAGGTTGGTAAGATCCTTGGTATCATTGGTCTGGTTCTTAGCATCATTGCATTGATCGTATGGATTATCGTTGGTGTAACAACAGGCGTTGCACTTTCTGATGCATTTAATTCTTCTTATTACTAAGATATAGTGCTTGTATAAAGAGCGCTAAAGAACGCTAAAGAGCGGCAGATTTAATCTGCCGCTCTTTGCAGTTATATACCTTGTCTGTAAATAGTATGTATCAGATTATATTTGATTCTGTCCGGTAGCTTATGTTAGAATAGAACAAATATTGATAAGGGGGGAACGGAATGCACCTGAATCAGTTTCAGAAACAGATAGTGCAAATGCTATTTGCAATGATAATTCTGGTGATTGCGTCATTAATTCGTATAATTCGACCGGAGAATTTATATTGGAATATAGTGCTGTTCTTGTTGGTTTATATTATATATATCAGTATGGCGGTTGTCTGGCTTTTGAGTCTGCATCACAGGATCATGCAGAAAAATTTGCGTAGACATTTGATCGGAACTGCAGTTCTGATCTGCTTTTGGATTTTGCTTCGTTCTATCAGGCATCGGTTGTTATGGGATGGAGTTATCAGCCGATATGCATGGTACGGATATTATATCCCAATGATTTTAATTCCGTTGTTGAGCTTCTATGCAGCATTAAGTATGGGAAAGCGGGAGGATTATAATATTCCTGCCCGTTGGAAACTGCTTTGGATACCGGCGGTCGTTTTGATTCTGGGAATTCTGACAAATGAGTTTCATCATTTAGCGTTTCGGATTGTGGCGGAAAATCCGGAACAATATAGCAGAGGAGTTTTATATCTTTGCGCTGCTATATGGATTGCAGTATTGGAAAGCAGTACAATTGTATTGCTTTTAAGAAAAAGCCTGATTTTGAATATCGGAAAGGAGAAGCTGCTTCCCTTTGCCGTATTGGGTCTGGCCGGTTTTTACTGTTTATTGTATGCGATAAATATGAAAACTTTTGGGTTTATAGAAATGACAGCCGCATTGGCACTGTTTCATGCATGTATTTGGGAAAGCTGTATTGCGATCGGAACAGTTCCGGTGAATACAAATTATGAAGAGTTTTTCTATCATTCAGGATTGAAAATGCAGATTGTCGATTGGATGGGAAAAGTCTGTTATCGCTCCGAGCATCAGACGCTGGATATATGCGGATATCTGGAGGATATCAGACAGGGACGTGTAATATTACCGGATGAAGATACAGAATTACACAGTGCACCCGTACAGGGAGGATATATTGTCTGGCAGGAGGATATTTCGCAGCTGAATGAACTGATTCGAGAAAAGCAACGGACAGAGCAGGTACTGCGTGAACAGACAGAGCTTATGCAGCGGGAATATGAAATAGAGTCCAGACGTATGCAGATACAGAAGATGAACGGAATCTATCAACTGGTGGCAGAGGAAACCAGAGAAAAATGTGGACGGATTCTGCTCGAGGTCGAAAAGCTAAAGAAAATCAATGAAATCGAGGCACAGAGAAGGCAGCTGATCCGAATCCATATGGAAGGTGTATATATTAAGCGGCGTTGCAATCTGTTAATGATCCGAGAGAGTATGGGGCGGATTCCGGTCGAGGAATTGCATTTTTGCTTTGAGGAAAGCCTTAATAATCTGGAGATTTGTGGTGTTAAGGCATCTTTACTAATGCAGTTAAAGGGGAGTCTGCATGAAAAAACTGCAGTTCTTCTATATGACATACTGGAAGAGGTTATGGAACAGATTTTGTTTACAGCCTCCCGGGTATACGTTGTACTTGCTGAAGATAATCACCGGATCATGAAGCTGTCTATATTTATCTACAGTCTTGGGAAGATTACGGATATACGGATGCCGGCGGTATTGGATCAACCGTTACAGGAACACAGGGCAGCATATTTCTTTAAAAAAGAGGAGGATGCAGAATATTTGTTTTCTGTCAGATTTCCGGGGAGGTGAAGGGAATGGATACATTTCAGATGATTTCGGAGATACATAGGGTTGGTCTGTTATCTTGTATGCTTGGAATTTATACAGTTGCAGTGTTTCTGTTTATACAGCAGATTTATAATCGGAATACCGGGATCGGCAGTGTCCTACTGCTGGTCTGGCTCGCTGTATGGACGACAGAATTGATTCTATTATTTGCAGAAAATGCCATGCTTCAACGACAGGAACCGGGGAACCCGGCGGTGGGTGGAATGCTGGTTTGGATTATATGGGCAATAGTAATAGTTTCTACACTTTGGATTTTTAATATGATCTGGCATTCACGGCGCAGAGAACAGTTACAGGTCAGCGTCAGATCTATACGGGAAGGGATTGACAATCTGCCGGTTGCATTAGCATTTTTTCGGGAAAATGGCCAGGTCGCATTAGCAAACCGCAGGATGTATCAGATATCGAATGAATTGACAGGTAGTACGGTGATATCAGAACAAGAGCTATATCGGATATTGGAGGGAAAACTGTCACAGATACAGGGGATAGAACTCACGGAGCTGGATCGTCCGACACTGGAGCTCGCGGATGGCTCGATCTGGGGAGTGACCGGTGAGCAGATCCGACTTCAGAATGAGAGCTATGACCAGGTGAATTTGTTAGATATTACAAAGTTTTGTCAGCTATATAGACAGCTGGAGGCAGAGCAACAGGAGCTTTTGAAGAGGAAGGACCAGATAGAAGAATTGTCAGAGATGATAGAAGAAATGAAGCATGAGGAGGCAGTCCTGAATTCAAAAATCCGTATACATAATGATATGGGTAAAGCGGCATTAAGCACCAGACTTCTTTTGCAGAAAAGGAGCCTTACAAAAGAAGAAATCCTGAACGGTGCAGAAGTATGGGAGGAGGTAATCGGCTGCCTGGGTGAGAATGACCGGTTGCAATGGCTGACAGGGCAGAATGCAAACGACCGGCAGATGCTGGATGAAATCATAGAATCTGCGAGAAAACTGGGGTGCAGGGTTGTACTTAAAGAAGATGGGGAAATGAGCCGTAAGCAGGCGGGAATACTACGGATGGTATTGAGGGAAGCAATCATAAATGCGATCAGACATGCGGGTGCCAGTGAAGTTTATGTTGACATTATAAATGAGAAAAAACAATGGATACTCCAAATAACAGATAATGGAAAAAGCACCCCATCAGAATTAAAAGAGGGTGGTGGATTGACTGGAATCAGGCAGCGTGTAGAAGCATCAGGCGGAGAGGTGAAGATTCGTTTGGAGCCTCAATTCAAGCTGGTGGTATGGCTGTCCAATATAGATATCGATCAGGAAGAGATTTCTGCTGAAAAGGATGGAGGGAAGAGAAAGGAGGAACAGGATGTTTCGGATTTTATTGGTAGATGACTCCAGACAGTCCAGATATTATATCCAGGGATTGATCGCAGAAGAATCGGAATATGAGATAATTGCTTCAATCGAGAGCGCTGCAAATGCAGAATTGTATTGTGTAAAGCATAGTGTTGATATGATATTGATGGATGTGTGTACAGCGGATAATGCAAGCGGTCTGATGGCAGCAAAGCAATTAAAGAAAAAATATCCCGGGATTCAGATAATTATTATTACATCATTGCCGGAATATAGTTTTATGAAAAAAGCAATGGAAGCCGGATGCGAAGGCTTCTGGTATAAGGAGTATGGAGATGCAGAGCTGTTAGATGTAATGAAAAGGGTCAGAAGCGGTGAACGGGTGTATCCGGAGCGGGCACCGGTTGTACCGATTGGCGATGCATACAGCCCGGATTTTTCGGAACGTGAGCTTGAAATTATACGATTGTTGTCTGAAGGGTATTCCAGACAGGAAATTGCAGACCGGTTATTTATATCGCCTCGGACAGTTCGGTTTCATATTGATAGTATGAAGGAAAAGACAGGATATGAAGATACTATGCAGCTGGTGTCAGAGATGCTGCTGCGAAAGCTGGTAGCAGAAGACTTATAATTCGGGGAATAACTGCCATTTTAGGCAGTTATTTTTTTGCGGCGAAATAAGTAGAATATAAATAGAATATTGGCGGAAAAGACAAAATGTCAGATTTTATGGGAAAAGTAATTGCAGTAAGGCGGGATTTGAGCAGAAAATAAGAGGAGGTATGGAATATGGGATTAATAAGAGCACTTGCAGGTGCAACCGGAGGCGTGCTGGCAGATCAGTGGAAGGAGTTTTTTTATTGCGAAGCACTCCCTGCAGATGTACTTGTAACAAAGGGAGAAAAAAAACTTGGGAGTCGTTCTTCTAATACAAAAGGAGAAGATAATATTATCACAAATGGTTCAACCATAGCAGTGGCAGACGGTCAGTGTATGATCATTGTTGAACAGGGAAAAGTTGTAGATATTTGTGCAGAACCGGGAGAGTTTACATATGACAGCTCTACAGAACCCTCTGTATTTTGCGGAGACCTCAGTCATAATATTCCGGCAGTTCTTAAAAACATTGGAAAACGGTTTACTTTTGGCGGAGAGGCACCCAAGGATCAGAGAGTTTATTATTTTAATACAAAGGAATTGCTGGGGAATAAATACGGCACGCCGACTCCGGTTCCATTCCGGGTAGTGGATACAAACATTGGTCTGGATGTGGATATCAGTATCCGATGCTTTGGAGAATACAGCTACCGGATCACGAATCCGATTTTGTTTTATACCAATGTATGCGGAAATATTTCGGGGGCATATAACCGCGCAGAAATCGATGGACAGTTGAAGACAGAGCTGCTGACCGCACTTCAGCCGGCATTTGCAAAGATTAGTGATATGGGCATTCGATACTCAGCGCTGCCGGGGCATACAGTTGAATTGGCAGAGGCATTGAATGAGGTGCTTTCCAGAAAGTGGGGAGAACTAAGAGGTATTGAAATAGTATCCTTTGGTTTATCATCGGTGAAGGCAAGTGATGAAGATGAGCAGATGATCAAAGAACTTCAGAAAAATGCAACCTTCCGGAATCCTAACATGGCAGCGGCACATATGGTAGGTGCACAGGCAGCGGCAATGCAGGCGGCAGCCCGGAATGAAAGTGCCGGACCGGCAATGGCATTCATGGGAATGAACATGGCCGGGCAGATGGGAGGAGCAAATGCGGCGACTTTATTTCAGATGGGACAGCAGGGAGGCTATCAGCAGGCACCGCAGATGGGACAGCAGGGAGGTTATCAGCAGGCACCGCAAGGGGTTAATGGCTGGGTCTGCACGTGCGGAGCGGTAAATAAGGGTAAGTTTTGTTCTGAATGCGGAACTCCCAAGCCGGCAGGTATGCCATTGTACCGATGTGATAAATGCGGATGGGAGCCGGAGGATCCGGCACATCCACCAAAGTTCTGTCCGGAGTGTGGGGATCCGTTTAACGACAGTGACAGACTATAGATCGGAAAGGAGGATACTTATATGGGTTTATTTGGAAAGATGTTTGAAAAGAAAACATGCGCATTGTGTGGTGGCGGCATAGGGTTATTTGGAAATCGGAAACTGGAAGATGGTAATATGTGCAAGGACTGTGCAGCGTTACTATCGCCATGGTTCAGTGATCGGAAAAACAGTACGGTTGCCGAAATACAGGAACAATTAACATATAGAGAAGAAAACCGGGCGAAACTGGAAACTTTTCATACTACCCGTTCGCTTGGAAGAAATAATAAGGTCCTAATTGATGAAGAGCAGAGTCTTTTTATGGTTTCCAGAACGAAAAATATAAAGGATGAGAATCCGGATATATTGGCGTTTTCACAGGTGACAGGATGTGATCTGGATATTGAAGAAGAAAAAAATGAGATTACATATGAAGATAAGGATGGAAACGAAGTCAGTTATAATCCGAAACGATATGAATATGAATATAATTTTTATATAATTATTCGAGTGAATCATCCGTATTTTGATGAGATAAAGTTTCTGTTGAATTCATCAAGCATCAATGGAAAAGGAACAGAATATAATCAATATAAAGAAATGGGAAGAGAAATCTGCGATCTGTTATCGGATGCACGACAGAGTATCCGGAATCAGATTGCTGAGGCGAAGGCACCAAAAGCAGCTATGACTTGTCCGTTTTGTGGAGCGACTACAGTTCCGGATGCGAATGGTTGTTGCGAATATTGCGGTGGAGCCATGAATGTCTAGACAGATATTTTGTCCATATTATATGGTAAAATATAAATTAAAGAAGAGGAGGAACGTATTATGGAAAAAGCACCTGGAAAAGCAATAGCAGCATTGATCCTGGGAATTGCATCGCTTCTGACCGGTTGTGGAGGTGTCGGATTGATTTGTGCAATCGTAGACCTGGTATTATGCAGTCAGCTGAGCAAGGAGTATCCGGAATTGCCGAAGCAGGCAAAGGTTGGTAAAGTATTGGGAATCATAGGTTTGATTCTGGGTATTATCGGCTTGATAGTAATTATAGCTATGGCGGCAACCGGGGCAATCGCAGGATTGTCATCAAACTACTAATACAGAATAATAGGTGGCGGCAGAGGTATCTCTGCCGCTGCCGGCATATGAGCGGTAAGGCACATCGTGCCGGATGGACGAATATGATAAGATATAAAGTAAAATGGTGGTGAGCATTATGGTACCGACCATCGAAAATATCAATATTCGTCATATTATCCGGAAGGCAGTGGAAGAAAATGCGATTATCATAGATGTGAGAAGCCGACAGGCTTTTAATAACGGGCATATACCGATGGCGATGAGTCTTCCGTTTGAAGAAATCCAGAGTGGAAGAGTATGGATTCCGAAGAATCGAACACTGATCGTATATTGTGAGCATGGTGTCAACAGTATGAATGCAGCACGGATTCTGGCAGAGAGGGGATATCGGGTGATCAATACAGTGGGAGGAATAAAACAATACAATAAAGATTTAACCGTAAGCCGGCAGTAATGCCGGCTTTTTCTTGACAGTTGACGGGTAGAAACGTACAATAAACTAGAAGTAATAGACATTAATAGAAAGTGTAGAAATGAATGATGAATAAGGTAGAGTTGATAGCACCCTGTCATTTTGGACTGGAATCAGTGCTGAAGAGAGAAATACAGGATTTGGGATATGAAATTGTACAGGTGGAAGATGGCAGAATCACCTTTTGCGGTGATATGGAAGCTCTTGCACGTGCAAATGTTTTTATAAGAACGGCAGAACGTATTATGGTGAAGGTTGGTGGATTCCCGGCGAAAACCTTCGATGAATTATTTGAGGGCACCAAGGCTTTACACTGGGAGGATTATCTTCCGAAGGATGCAAAATTCTGGGTGTCAAAGGCATCTACAAAGAATAGTGCATTGTTCAGTGCATCTGACATTCAATCAATTGTGAAAAAGGCAATCGTGGAGCGGTTAAAGACCGTGTATCATGTGAATTGGTTTGATGAGGATGGGGCAGAATATCCGATCCGGGTATTTATTAATAAAGATATGGTAAGTATTGCATTAGATGCATCCGGTATTTCACTGCATAAGCGGGGATACCGGCAGCTGGTCGGTAAGGCACCGATTTCTGAAACACTGGCTTCCGCACTGATCATGCTGACACCTTGGAACAAGGACCGGATTCTGGTGGATCCGTTCTGCGGCAGTGGTACGTTTCCAATTGAGGCGGCCATGATCGGAGCGAAGATCGCACCGGGAATGAAGCGGACATTTACCGGACAGAAATGGACAAACATCACACCGGAGTCTGCATGGAAGGCTGCGGTTACAGAGGCAGAGGATCGGATACTCCGGGATGTTAAGATGAACATTCAGGGATATGATATTGATAGCAGCATTGTGAAATGCGCAATGGAAAATGCGAGGGCTGCCGGAGTCGGTGATCAGATTCATTTCCAGCAGAGAAGTGTGGCGGAGTTAAGTAATCCGAAAAAATATGGGTTTATCATTACCAATCCGCCATATGGAGAACGACTCGAGGAACAGGATGAGCTTCCGGATCTGTACCGGATGATAGGCAAGAGCTTTGATAGACTGGATACCTGGTCAAAATATATTATCACTTCTTATGCGGAGGCCGAGAAGTATCTGGGGAAGAAGGCAACGAAAAACCGGAAGATTTATAATGGTATGATTAAGGCATATTATTATCAATATTTGGGACCAAAGCCTCCGAGACAGCCACGGCCGGAGCAGGGAGAGAGAAGTATTTAGCAGAAAGGGATTGTACACTTGAAGAAATTAATTGGTGCGATATTCGTACTGGTATTTGCAATCATGATCATATTTTCACTGACCGGACATTCGGAGGTTCAGGTGAAGCGCACGACGGCCAGAAATTTTTCAAGCGAATTTTTAAGTGATCTGGCAGAGATGGATAATCAGAAAGGCGTGTCAGTTGTTGTCGGGCAGGAGACATTATCCTTTGTGGAGGAGAAACCATATGTGAGTGCGAAGGGATGCCTGATGTTTCCGGTTGATCAGTTAACGGATGCATTTAATTGTTCCACACAGGTATATGAGAATGGAAATATTCTGATCGAGAAAGGCTCAAATTCTATCAGTCTGTACACAAACAGTGCGGCAGCAAACATTAATGGGCAGCTTGTAGAACTGAAGGATAAGGTGCAGATCGTTTCGGATAAGTTATATGTGCCGATTGGAGATATCGCACAGTATATTAATTATGATTTTGTAATGAATTATAAAACTGCGTCAGCGTCTATGGCACGAATCGCAGCAGAAGTAGAGCTGCCAAAGCATTATGACATGAGAGAGCTGGAAAGAGTGACGCCGGTACGGGATCAGGGACTCTATGGTACCTGTTGGGCGTTTGCTTCATTGGCTGCTCTGGAAACGACTCTGACACCGCAGGAGAATCTGATGTTTTCTCCGGATCATATGAGCCTGTGTAATAGCTTTAGCCTGGGTCAGAACGAGGGTGGAGAGTATACGATGGCAATTGCCTATATGGCCAGCTGGCAGGGACCGGTGTACGAGTCGGACGATCCGTACGGAGATGGTAAAACGAACCCGGATCTGAAAGCAAGAAAGCATCTGGAGGAAGCACAGATTCTGGCACCGAAGGATTATGTGGCAATCAAGGAAGCCATTTATAAATACGGAGCGGTCGAGACCTCTATTTATACGCAGATGAAGACGGCAAACAGCTGGTCCGGCTACTATAACCGGGAGCGTGCGACATATTACTACAATCAGGAGGCCACCTGTAATCATGACATTATCATTGTAGGTTGGGATGATGATTTTCCCAAGGAGTATTTCACAATCACACCGGAAAATGACGGAGCCTTTATCTGTAAGAACAGTTGGGGCACGGAGTTTGGCGAGGACGGTTACTTCTATGTTTCCTATGAGGATGCCAATATAGGAACTACCAATGTGGTATATACAAAGCTCGGAGACGCAAACAATTTTGATAACATTTATCAGTCCGATCTTTTGGGATGGCGTGGGCAGCTCGGCTATGAGAAAGATCAGGCTTATTTTGCTAATGTATATCGGGCAGGAGAGGATGAAGAGCTGGCAGCAGTCTCGTTCTATGCGACGGATGTGGACACCACCTATCAGGTATATGTGGTGCCGGAATTCGAGGATGCAGACAGCCTGAATGACCGAAAGCTGGTAGCGGAGGGCAGCTTTGAACAGGCCGGTTATTATACGGTCCGGTTGGATGAGGCGGTAAAACTGAAAGACAATCAGAAGTTTGCGGTGGTTGTGCATATACAGACGCCGGGTGCCGTACATCCGGTAGCCATTGAGTATGATGCGGATTCCAGAACCAGAGAGTTCGATATTACGGACGGAGAGGGTTATATCAGTCTGTACGGAAATAAGTGGATGAGTGCGGAGAAGAATAAGGACTGCAATCTGTGTCTGAAGGCATTTACGAACGATAGAAGCAAGAAATAAAAACACAAATTGCAAAAAACAGCAATATAAGAAAATAGAAAAAATAAGGAAGGGTACAAGATGAAACGATTAATATTTGCAACGGGAAATAAGGATAAAATGCGGGAAATCCGGGAGATTATGGCAGGACTGGACTATGAGATTTTATCAATGAAGGAAGCCGGAATCGATGTGGATATTGTAGAGGATGGAACTACGTTTCAGGAAAATGCACTGATCAAGGCACGGGCAATCCATGCACTCTGCCATGAGCTGGTTCTGGCAGACGATTCGGGGCTGGAGGTAGACTATATGGATAAGCAGCCGGGAGTATTCTCTCATCGGTTTGGCGGCGAGGATACCCCATATTCGATCAAGAATCAGATGATCATCGACCGGCTGGAGGGAGTACCGGATGATAAGCGGACCGCACGGTTTATGTGTGCAATCGCAGCTGTTTTTCCGGATGGCAGAGAGGTCGTAAAAGAGGCTGCAATGGAGGGCATTATCGGTTATCATGAGGCAGGAACAAACGGCTTTGGCTATGATCCGATCTTTTTTCTGCCGGAATACGGCTGCACCAGTGCAGAACTGACACCGGAGCAGAAAAATGCGATCAGCCACAGAGGGAAGGCACTTCGACTCATGCGGGAAGAGCTGGAGAAGGCTGAGTAAGAGATATGCTTGACGCTTCAGTGGAGGAACAAGGAACAGTGAAAGCCGACAGTAGGAGGATTGAAATGCGGATTTTGGTAGTGAGTGATTCTCACGGAAGAAATGACTATGTAGTGCAGGCGGTAGAGCAGGCAGAACGGACCGGCTATATTGATGTGCTGATTCATCTGGGCGATGTAGAGGATGATGTGGAGGAGCTGGAGTCTCTGATCGATGGTGACACTTATATTGTTGCAGGGAATAACGACGGAAGTCTGGCACTTCCGGATCACATGACGATCGAGCTATGCGGCAAGCGGATATTTCTGACACATGGACACCGCTATATGGTGAACTATGATCTGAACCGGCTGGGGATGTTTGGAACAATGAACCGGATGGATATCGTGATGTTTGGACATACTCATTATCCATATCTGGATCGGGGTGAGGATATCACGCTGCTGAATCCGGGGAGTCTCGCATATCCGCGGCAGGAGGGTAGAGCCAGAACATTTATGCTCATGGAAATGGATGAGCAGGGCAATGTGGAGTATCACTGGCAGGAATTGGAAGAAGAGGATAAGAAAGCATCCAAAAAGGGATGGCTTGGCCGGTTGTTTGGTGATTGAGATGATTGGAATCGGCGGGAAGAATTAAGGAAAACAGGCAGGAGAGAATGCATGAAAAAGGGCAGTGAACATGAAGTAATTATTCAGGAATACGAGTTTCCAAATAAGGGAATTGCATATATAGAAGATCGGAAAGTGACCATAAAGGGAGCATTTGCCGGACAGAAGGTGCGCATCCGGATCACTAAGGCGAAAAACGGAAAGGCAGAAGGCCGTCTGCTGGAGGTGCTGGAGAAATCCCCACAGGAAACGGCAGAGCCGGTATGTAAGCATTTCGGACAGTGTGGCGGTTGCACATATCAGACATTTCCATATGAAACGCAGCTGCAGATCAAAGCAGATCAGGTACAGAGACTGATCAATCAGGTGTGCCCGGAATATACATGGGAAGGAATCATCGGAAGTCCGGTAGTAGAAGGATACCGGAATAAAATGGAGTTCTCATTCGGAGATGAATATAAGGATGGTCCGTTAGCACTCGGACTGCATAAAAAGGGGAGCTTCTATGATCTGGTTACAGTAACGGATTGCAAGATCGTGGATTCGGATTATAATCAGGTACTGGCATGTACGCTGGAGCATTTTGCGGAACGAGGCATCCCTTATTTTAAGAAGATGAGTCATGAGGGAAGTCTGCGTCATCTGGTGGTGCGTCAGACGGCGAGATCCAAGGATATGCTGATCAATCTGGTAGTCAGCAGCCAGATTGCAGATGCATCCATGTTCGCACAAGAGCCGGGAAGCAGTAAGGCAGCGAGCCGTGGGCAGCTAGAGGAGTATCTGGATACGGCAGGCTGGCTGGAGAAACTGCAGGCCCTGACACTTCACGGAAGAATTGCCGGAGTGCTTCTGACGGTAAATGACGGACTGGCAGATGTGGTACAGAGTGATGAGACCCATCTGTTATACGGGCAGGACTATATTTATGAAGAAATTCTGGGACTGAAGTTCCGGATCACACCATTCTCATTCTTCCAGACGAATTCACTGGGGGCTGAGGTGTTATATGAGAAGGCAAGAGAATATGTAGGGAATATTGATGATCAGGTGGTATTTGACCTTTACAGCGGAACCGGTACGATTGCACAGATGCTGGCACCGGTAGCGAAGAAGGTAGTCGGTGTGGAAATCATAGAGGAGGCAGTGGAATCCGCCCGCGATAATGCGGTGCTGAATCATCTGGATAACTGTGAGTTTATTGCCGGTGATGTCATGAAGGTGCTGGATGGACTGACAGAACTCCCGGATATGATCGTACTGGATCCACCGCGGGATGGCATCCATCCGAAGGCACTGAACAAAATTATCCGGTATGGCGTGAAGCATCTGGTATATATATCCTGCAAGCCAACCAGTCTGGCACGGGATCTGGTGACATTGCAGGCGGAGGGCTACCGGGTGGAGAAGGTATGCTGCGTGGATATGTTCCCGGGGACTGCGAATGTGGAGACGGTTGTTCTCTTGTCCCAACAAAAACCGGATGATGTAATTGAGGTTGAAATTGAATTAGATGAGCTGGATTTGACTTCGGCTGAGAGTAAGGCGACTTATGCGGAGATTAAGGAATATGTGCTGAAAGAGCACGGGTTGAAGGTGTCTAATCTGTATATTTCACAGGTAAAAAGGAAATGTGGAATAGAGGTTGGGGAGAATTATAACCTGCCTAAGTCTGAAGATAGCAGACAACCTCAGTGTCCGGAAGAAAAGGAAAAAGCGATAAGAGATGCGCTGGAGCATTTTGGGATGATTTAGAGAGGTGAGCACATGGCATTAAACTATACAGTGTATCAGTATGATGGCAGCAGGAACGCTGTTGTTATGACAGATATGGAGGGCAAGGAGCTTGTAATTGACTGTGATTAGGCAGAGGAGCAGGTCGTATTTGATGAGCCAGAGGATGCGGGGATTCTTGTCATACTTGCGAGGAAAGAGCCAGCAAGTTACGTAAGTATTGCAATGCGTCCGAGTGGATTGCAGGATTATGTGGATGTGTGGAATGAGTTGAATTAGTATATTCCTTTGTTGACAAAGGAAAGTCGGAGTGTTAGAATGGCTTTATCTTAAGGAGAGAGGTGAAAAGATGAGAAGATAATTTACTTTTGATTACATGAATGTTTATGCAGTATGAGCGATATCGCCCATACTACTTGTCGTGTTGCCAAAAGTGGATTATGTTCTCATAACCTCTCTTTTTGTGTGCATAAAAATGATTACAATGTTGGGTGTATTTCCTTCTTTTGATGAACCATATGAGGTTATAGTATGTAATGGAACTGTTTGGCAACGAATGGTTCTTTTTTTATTGTAACCATGAGAGGAGGAATGTATATGGCACAAATTAGTATAAATAATCTCACCTTTGGATATGAAGGGAGTTTTGATTATGTTTTTGAGAATGTTTCATTTTCGATTGATACAAATTGGAAACTAGGTTTTATTGGTAGAAATGGAAAAGGGAAGACAACTTTTTTAAATTTATTACTTGGAAAATATCAGTTTACAGGTTCCATAAGTGCATCAACGAAGTTTGATTATTTTCCTTATGAAATTGCAGAATACCAAAAACAAATGCCTGTGGCAGAATTTATGGAAGATTTGAAGCCGGGGTGTGAAATATGGAGAGTTATTTGTGAGTTGGAAGAGCTATCGGAAAGTTCAGAGATTTTGTATCGACCTTATTGTATCTTAAGTCCCGGAGAGCGTACAAAGATATTACTTGCAGTTTTGTTTTCACAGGAAAATGAGTTTTTATTAATTGATGAACCGACGAATCATCTTGACCAAAATGCAAGGGAGTGTGTGAAGGTGTATTTAGCTTCTAAAAGGGGTTTTATACTGGTTTCTCATGACAGAGATTTGTTGGATGCATGCACAGATCATTGTCTGGTATTGAATCGTTGCAGTATCGAAGTACAAAATGGTAATTTCTCGGTGTGGTGGGAGAATAAGCAACGTAAAGATAAATTTGCAATAGCACAAAATGAGAAACACCGAAAGGAGATTCAAAAGTTGAACCATGCGGCAGAACAGGTTGCTAAGTGGGCAGATAAAAATGAACGCACCAAAATAGGATTTGATCCGATAAAAGAACATGACAGATGCTTAAGCACAAGAAGTTTTATAGGAGCCAAAACAAAAAAGATGCAGAGTCGTGTAAAGCAGATGGAAAAACGAATTGAAAGAGAGATTGAGGAAAAGGAGGGTCTTTTAGAAGATATAGAATATCCTAAAGATTTAAAGTTGTTTCAGCTTGTTCATTACAAAAATAGTCTTGTTAATGTAAAAGAGTATAGTTTGCAATATAAAGACTCAGATAAACCAGTGTTTCAAGGGCTGTCTTTTGACATTAAAAAGGGTGATCGTGTTGTATTATCCGGAAAAAATGGAAGTGGAAAGACAACAATTATTAGAAAAATCCTAGAAAAATGTAATTCCAATATAGGTGTTTGTATAATTGAAGAAGGACTATGTGAGGTGGCAAGTGGTCTTGTTATTTCATATGTTGGTCAGGAAACAATCGGACTTAAAGGTAATGTTACAAATTATTGTAAAACGCATGATTTGGATAGGAGTTTATTTTGTGCCATACTTCGGCAGCTTGATTTTGGACGAGAGCAGTTTACTAAAAATATGGAAACTTACTCGGAAGGCCAGAAAAAGAAAGTTTTGTTGGCGACTAGTTTACTTACACCGGCACACCTTTATATTTGGGATGAACCATTAAATTACATTGATATTTTTTCGCGGATGCAGTTAGAAAGATTAATTTTAAAGTATGAGCCAACCATGCTATTTGTTGAACATGACAGGAAATTTTGCGAAAAAATAGCAACTAAGGTAATTGAATTATAATTTGAAAGGAGATTTGCTTTATGAAAAATATATTTGTAGAAGGTATTCAAGGATCAGGAAAAAGCACGCTGATAAATAATATTGTTAAGTTTAATCCAGAGTTACATGTATGTAGGGAAGGAGATTATTCTCCGATAGAATTGGCTTGGTGTGCTTTGATGTCGAAGAAGGAATATGAGGCTGTTTTGGGAAAATACAATTCGATAAGGGATGAAATTATAAAAAATACAGTTAGGGAACAAGAGAATTATATCATTACTTACACTAAGATAATTACGGATATTCCGGGATTTTATAAAGATTTGGAGAATTATGAAGTCTATAATGGGCGAAAAACTTTGGCGGAGCTAAAGGAAATTATAGTAACAAGGTTTAAAAATTTTACAAATACAGGATATTTATTTGAATGTTCTTTCTTTCAAAATGTAATAGAGGATTTAATTTTGTTTCATATGCTTAGTGATGAAGAAATTATAGAGTTCTATCGTAATTTATTTAGGTGCATTGATGCAAAGAAGTTTATATTATTTTATCTCTATAGTGATAAGTTGGAAGAGAATATTAAAATAATTCAAAAAGAACGCTGTGATGAGAATGGAAATGAGTTATGGTATCAGATGATGTTAGAATATTTGGTGAACTCTCCCTATGGGAGGAAACATGAATGTAGTGCTTTTGAGGATATGATCAGTCATTTTAAACACAGGCAAGAGTTAGAATTAAGTATAATAAAAGAAATAAGAGGTAAAAATGCAGTTATTCTTCCAGCTAAAGAATATGATGTAAATCAAATTAGAACTTTGATTGGTTTTCATAATAAAATCAGTTATAATATAAGGCATATGAACAACAAGGAAATAGCATTGCTGGATGATTTCCTGTATGAAGCAATTTTCATTCCAGAAGGTGTAGATGCACCGCCAAAAGAGATTATAAATGCACCAGAATTACAGATTTATGTGCAGGATTTTGGCAAGCAGGAAGGAGATATTTGTTTTGTTGCTGAAGTTGACAAAAAGATAGTCGGCGCTGTCTGGGTTCGTAATATGGATGATTATGGACATGTAGAAGATGGTGTTCCGTCTTTTGCCATATCGTTATATAAAGAGTATCGAGGTCTTGGGATTGGAACTATGCTGATGAAACGGATGTTGGAAGAGTTAAAAGAAAGAGGGTATCAGAAAACTTCCTTGGCAGTACAGAAAGCAAACTATGCAGTGAAGATGTACAAAAATGTTGGCTTCGAGATTATTGATGAAAACGAAGAAGAATATATTATGATGTACGTGTTTCGGTAATACATAGGTAAGCAATAAAATGGATAAGCAGATTATTGAAGACGTAGTTTCTGAATGATACTTGTGAATTTGAAAAGGTGCGTCAAAAAGTGGAGCCATTTTTCAAAAGGTGTGTCAAAAAGAGGAGCACTTTTCCGAAAAGGGTGTCAAAAAGTGACACACCATCCAAGGCGCGAAAAATTATCTTCAAAAAAGGTGTGCCAAAAGTGGAGCACTTTTCCAAAAGGTGTGTCAAAAAGTGGCGTACTTTCCCCAAAAGTGCGTCAAAAAGTGGCGCACCTATGAGAATATCAGGGGTTTTAGGGGATTCCCCTAACAAGATGCATGAAAATGGCTTGTGGCCACAAAATGCGTATCTTGCGAAAGACACCCGGAGAACTTTTTTTGGCATCAGAAAAGGTGTATTTTCTGTGATTTTTTGCTAAAACCGTAGGTATGTCGGAATTTCCAACATAGAAATTAATAAGTATGTCAAAATTTCCAACATAAAAATGCAATTCCAACATAGATTTCCAACATACTAGAATTTTGAGTTTTTTAGGCCGACGCAAAATTCCAATATGAAAAATGGAAAGTATGTCGGAATTTCTAACATAAAAATACGATTCCGATATGAATTTCCAACATACTTACAGAAGGGAGGCAATAGGATGTCTCAAGAAAAATTAAGTCTGGTGAAGAAGTTCCGGTTAAGTCCAAGAGAAGCATCAATGCTGGCAGATAAAGCACAGCAGGCCAACATGACAGAGTCAGAATATCTGAGACTTATGATATCTCAGAAGCCAAGCGATTATCCGGAGATTAGGGTATTGTTGCGGGAGCTTATTAATGAGGTAAATCATATAGGTACCAATATTAACCAGATTGTTCACAATCATAATTCCGGCATATATTCAGAGGCTGACAAAGAGCGTCTGGTAGTTTATATGCGCAAACTGAATACGGAAGTGAACAACGTATATAAGACCGTAAACGAAGGAAAGTTTGGAAACGAGTAAGAGGAAATTTTTTCTCACCGGAATCATTGCTTTTTCCAATCCATAGTTGTATCATTAAGGCAAGGAGTCATAGATGACTTATCGGACGAAAAGATGCAGAAGCGAGTATGGAAGGAGGGAAGATTTGAACAAGGAATTTGAACGCTGCTGCACATTCCTAGCCGAGATGATGGAGAAGTACGGAGCACTGGTTTTGCGAGACATCGCCGTAGAGATTCAGTATGAACCGGAAACTTGGTGTGATGATGCAGAAGGAAAAAGACTTCGGTATGAGGCTTATGCGAGAAGATTTCTGAAACGGTTTGAGAAGGCGGCATAAGGATTACCGGCATCCTGCGAGAGTGGGATGTATACATACGATAGAGCGTTCAAAAGCATGCAAATTTATAAGCTAAAAATAATAATATAATGATTAAATAATGTTTGATCACTTGATTTGTACAAAGTGCAAGTTGGGTGATTTTTTTGATGTTTTAATGAAAATATACTATTAAATGAGAAAAAGTCGCATTTGAGAGTTGATTTTTATAAAAACCTGTATATAATAGAAAGTAGAAAAGAAGGTGAGGTAGCAATCATGTTAATTCAATTTAATTTTAAAAATTTCAAATCATTTAGAGAAGAGGCTACTTTGGATTTGTCTGCGGCAAAGATGACAGAGTTCTCAGATAGAGTTGTGTCTATTGGTAGCGAGAAAATTTTGCCGGTTGCTGCCATTTATGGTGCAAATGCAAGTGGAAAGTCTAATATATACAACGCTTTTGAATATATGACTGATTATGTCGTAGATTCATTTAAGTACGGTGATGAAGAAGAAAAATTTGAGTATTTCAGACCGACTCCATTTTTGTTTGATACGACATCAGCAAATGCGGAGTCCAGTTTTGAAGTATATTTTACATTGCCGGGAGATAAGGCGGAAAAGACATATAATTACGGATTCTGCATAGACAAAGAAGGTGTAACAGAAGAATGGTTAAATTCTAAGGCAAAGACTGCAAGAAAGTACAGTCTGGTTTTTTATCGTAATGCAGATGAATTAGATTTGTCCGGTTTTCCGAAAAGCAGCAGGGATAATATTCAGGTGGCATTGGAAAAGCAGGTGCTTATTATCTCTTTGGGAGCGAAGTTAAAGATTGGTAAATGTAAGGATATCAGAGATTGGTTTCTTGCAAATGAGTTTGCGGATTTTGGAGATCCTGTTACAAATTTCTTTATGTCTCGCAGATTGCCTAAGGGTTTTGTAAGTGATAAAAATGTTCAGCAGAAGGTTGTGGAATATTTTGCATCTTTTGATGAGCATATCAGAGATTTCAAGATTGAAAAGGTCCCTCAGGAAGGAGATTCCAAGGAAGAAAAGTACAAGATTCACGCACTTCATAAGATGATTGGTTCGGATGAACTGGCGGAAATTCCATTGGAGTTAGAATCAGCGGGTACATTGAAGATGTTTGCGTTGTATCCGGAATTGCAGGAAGTATTGGAGAAGGGTAGTGTGTTCTTCATTGATGAATTAAATGCTCGTCTGCATCCGTTACTTGTAAGAAACTTCTTACTTACATTCTTGAATCCGGAAATTAACACTAACCACGCTCAGCTTGTATTTACAACTCACGATACATGGCAGTTATCTAACCAGCTTTTGCGTCGTGATGAAATATGGTTCGTGGAGAAAGATGAAGAGGGTGTTTCTACACTGTATTCATTGGCAGATTTTGTAGACGAGGATGGCACTCGTATCCGTAAGGATGAAAGCTATGAGAAGAATTATCTGATAGGAAAGTATGGTGCGATTCCTACCTTGAAGAGTATTGATATTTTTAAGGAGGATTAGGATGGCGAGAAAAGACAGAACAGGTAACAGAAAAACTCGCGAACAGAGAAAGCAATTCAAGGTGCCTGAATTAGGTTACTATTTGATTGTTACAGATACAGAAGCTACAGAGCGTTGTTTCTTCACTGGGCTCCATCAGGCATTGCCGGAGGATGTGAGAAACAAGCTTGTAATAAAGGTGGTAGAGACAAAGACTCGTGCCATGATTGATAAATGCCTGGAACTCACTGCTTATGATGCACAATATCGTATTCCTTGGATTGTGTTTGACAGAGACCAGGTGCAGGGTATTGATGAGATTATAAAAGAGGCAGAGGATAAAGGAATACAAGTGGGCTGGTCCAATCCATGTTTTGAAATATGGATGTATGCCTACTTTGGTTCCATGCCTGCAATCCAAGATTCCTGGACTTGTTGTTCAGAATTTGGACGAGTATATGAATCAAAGACCGGACAGAAGTATTCCAAGGCCGATGAGCAGATGTATGGAAAACTCTGCAAAGCTGGTGACGAAGAAAAGGCGATTCAGATAGCACAACAAAAGATGGAGCAGTGTAAAAGAGAAGGTAAAACCAAATCATCGGAGATGTGTCCGTGTACGACAGTACATGAGCTGGTGGGAGAGATTAAAGGAAAATGCAGAACATAAGAATTAGTAAATTAAGTTACAGTATAAATTTTAAGTGATTGAAAGGAGCATATGATGAGTGAATTAAAAATTAAAGTAACGTGGGATGGGATGGCAATTGAATTAGAGGGTGAAACAGAAAGTGTTAAAGAAATATTTAACTCTCTAAAAGAGAGTGGTATGGGAAATATGGGGCAATGTGGCAAGAAGGCGGTTGATGTCTCTACGAATAATACGGAGACAATAAGAGAAAATGAAAACACTGTAGTAATTGGTGAGGAAGATTTTGAAGAAATGGGACAACCAGAGATTCCAACTTTATCAAATGTTGTGTTGGCGGGGGGACCACGTACCGAAAGTGAGTGGATTTTGATTTATGCATTTTATATTTCAGAACAAGGAGCAAAATTATTCTCAAGAGATGATTTGCGTCAATGTTATAAAGACACAAATCGCTATACAGCAACAAGAAGTAAGAATTTTTCAAGTAACATAAAAATATTAATTTCTGAAAAACTCATTTCTGCTGTAAATCAAACTGACTTCAGAATTGAAAGAAAGGGTATTGAACTAGCGCTTGGAATTATTTGTGGAGAAATTGAAGGTAAGAGTTTAAAAGTAACCAAGAAAAAGACTTCAAAATTTAAAAGTAGTACAACAGATACTTATAGCTTGGTTGAATTGAATCTTAGTCAAGATGAAAGAAATATGTTGGCAGAATTTTACACAACACACGCGCCTGCAAATAATCAAGATAAAACAGTTGTTATTGCAAAATGGCTAAAAGATACTAAAGGAATTGTAGATGTGGACAAAGACATAATATTTACAGTTTTAAGATCATTAGGTGAGAGTACGAGTTTTGATATAGCAAAAGCATTGCATAATGCAAAAAATTTGAAAAGTTATTATGTATTGACTGATACAGGAAAGTTTAAGATAACTCACATAGGAGAAGACCATGTTGATAGAGATATGGTTGGAAAGGATAAATGATGTACGAAAAGTTAGAAGGATTTGTTCAAAAAATACCAGAATTCCTAAAAAAAACATCAGGTGAGATGATAATTTATTTTGTATATTACTGCTTATATATTGAGGGTTTGCAGCAAATACAGCCAAAGCAAATTGAAGAGTGTTACTCTATATTGAGTATCAAGTCGTATTCAAATGTTGCAGCATATTTAGCCAATCATGCTAAAGGAAAAAATGCTACTTTTTTAAAAAATAAAGTAGGATACACTTTGGAACGAAGCGTAGTAGATAAAATAAAAAAAGAAGTTTCAGAAGAGTATGAAGTGATAGTAACGGATGAGTTGTTGCCACTAGATACACTTGACACGGCACCGTATTATATAGTATTAACTGCTAAGCAGATGAATCAATGCTTTGAATGTTGTTTGTACGATGCAGTGTTGGTTATGATGCGAAAATTGATTGAGACACTTATTATAGAGTGTTTTGAAAGACATGGAATAGATGGGTATATTAAAGACCAGAATGGACAATTTTTCTTTTTGAGTGATTTAATTCCTCGATTCGTAACATCAAATAAATGGAATGTTAGTAGGAATCTTGAAACTAATATAAAAATGGTGAAAAAATACGGGGATTTAAGTGCTCATAATAGGCGCTTTTTGGCAAAAAAGAGTGATATGAATATTTTTAAATTTGAACTGCGTCAGGTTGTGCAAGAGATGATAATGATTATTGATTATGGAAATTGGGAACGGTAAAGTAGGAATGAATGCTGCTGCTTAGAAAAAATAGCAGCATTTTATATATTGAAACGTGGTTGGAACAAGCGTATAATACCGTTGGGACAACGGATGGAATAATGTTCATCCAAGTAACAGAAAGTTCGTGATTTCATGAAAAAACAACTAAAATGCTACATCTACACCCGTGTATCCACCTCCATGCAGGTTGATGGTTATAGCTTAGATGCGCAAAAGGATAAATTGCATAAATACGCGGATTACCAGGATATGATTATCGCTGGTGAATACTCCGATGAAGGTAAGTCCGGTAAAAGTGTGGAAGGCAGAACACAGTTCCAACAGATGCTTCAGGACATTGAATCAGGTAAAGACAACGTCGATTTTGTACTCGTATTCAAGTTATCCCGATTCGGACGAAACGCAGCAGATGTATTATCTTCCCTTCAGAGAATGCAGGATTTTGGTGTTAATCTTATCTGTGTGGAAGATGGTATTGACAGTTCAAAGGATGCAGGAAAATTGATGATTTCTGTATTATCTGCGGTGGCTGAAATTGAGCGAGAGAATATATTAGTTCAAACCATGGAAGGACGTAGGCAGAAAGCCAGAGAAGGTAAATGGAATGGTGGTTTTGCACCATACGGTTACCAGCTTATCAACGGTGAACTGCATATAGCCGAGGATGAAGCAGAGATTATTCGAATTATCTACGATAAGTTTGCTAATACCACTATGGGAATTGCGGCTATTGCAACATTCTTAAACAATAGCGGATACAAGAAAAAACTTCGCCAGAACAATACCATAGAAGGCTTTTCCACATCCTTTGTAAAAGGTGTTTTGGATAATCCGGTGTACTGTGGCAAGCTTGCCTTTGGCAGAAGAAAGAATGAGAAGATTCCGAGAACAAGGAATGAGTACCACATTGTGAAGCAGGACAAGTATATGCTTAACGACGGTATCCATGAGGCAATTGTGTCAGAGGAATTGTGGAATCAGGTGCATAAAAAGAGACAGGAAACCGGAGTTGCCAATATCAAAACCCACAGCTTGGATCACGAGCATATTTTATCCGGAATTATCAAATGTCCTATCTGCGGAAGTGGTATGTATGGCAATGTAAATCGTAAAAAGCATCCGGACGGCGGGCATTACAAAGATTATTTTTACTATGCCTGCAAACACAGAACCTTTGTGAATGGTCATAAATGTACTTATCGTAAGCAGTGGAGCGAGTACAAAATTAATGCGGCGGTGGAAGAAGTTATCCGCAAGCTTGTAAATAATCCAAAATTCAAAACGGAAATACAGAAGCACATCGGACAAAGCATTGATACGCAGGAGCTGGACAGAGAGCATACAGGCTTACAGGAACGGTTAAAACAGGTGACTGGTGCCAAGAACAAGTTGGCAAATCAAATGGATAACTTATCTGTATCAGACAAGCATTATGACAAGAAATATGAGGATATGCAGGTGCGTCTGGACAAGCTTTATGATGAGATAGAAGAAATTGAAACTCTGATTGAAGAAGTAGAAACCAGACTGTATAATATTAGGCAGGAGAAAATATCCGGTGACAATGTGTATCAGTTCTTATTATTCTTTAATAAGTTGTACGACAGATTTACGGATATTGAAAAGAAGACATTTATGAAGAGCTTCCTTGCGGATGTAAATATATACGAGGAAGAGCAGGCAGACGGAAGAATCCTTCGTAGTCTAAAGTTTAGATTTCCTGTATTTTTCAATGGGAAAGAGATATACGAATTGGATTGGGACAACGAAAGTACCGTTGAGACGGTGTGCAAATTACAAAAGGAAATGAGTTGACATAGTCGTACGGCTAAATAATATAATTATATTATTTAGCCGTACGGCATATTTGGGAGAAATTATGAAAATAACAGATTCAAAATCATTAGGTCAAATTATTCGTGAAAGAAGAAAAGAATTAAATTATACGCAAGCATATTTATCTGATTTTACCGGTTTTTCTGTGACTTTTATTTCAGATTTGGAACGGGGAAAGCCAACAGCAGAGATTGAAAAGACAATTCAACTGATAAATGTCCTGGGGTTGGATTTATTAGTTGAACGACGAGGATAATACTATGAGAACATTATCTGTCTATATTGAAATCAATGGTGAAAGTGAATATGTAGGAGAAATTGTAGGAACCAGTTCTGAAGATGCTTGTTTTACATATTGTAAAACAGAGTCATGTCCGGTTGAAGAAGATAGTTGCAAATGAACAACTGTCCCTTTTGACAGCCAAGCACTTGGGAATTGAAATTCCGGAAAGCTTCATTGTTACAACAAATAGGAATGATGATGAAGCTGTGCTTTTTGCAACGAAACGATATGACAGACAATTTGTAGCAAATAGATAATCATATCAAGAATCTCTCTTTACTTTATGGAGAGGATTTGAAAAGTATCCGATTGGCTCCGGCATATGATATTGTGAGCACGGTGATTTATAAGAATAGCACGGAGGATATGGCATTAAGCATTGACGGTAAATATAATATTAATGAAATTTCAAGAGAATCATTTGAAAAAGCAACAACTCAGATTGGACTCGGTACAAAGATTGCCATGAGACGGTTTGATGCTATGGTAAACGGATTTACAGATGCGTTGGAACAGGCAAAGCGAGAATTGGAAATGTGTGGAATTCACCAAACAGACCAGATGGGTGATCAGATTATGGAAAAGGGTGGAATAAAGAAAGAATTGCATCTTACCGCTTGAAATCTACCTCTTGCCGTAATGAACATGACATTGCCCTCCGTTTTCGTTATTATTGGTTTATCAAAAGACGAAACGGAGGGATTTTTATAGTTGGGTTATTTATTTTTTTGCAGATTATGAAACTATGAGGAGGAAGGATATGCGCGTTGATATGAATATTTCTAAAAATATAAAGGAATCATATGCAGTCATCCATGCGGCAGAGCTGACACCAGAGATTGCGGAGCTGGCACGCGAAATATCACAGTTCCAGGGAAATAAGTGCATGATCATCGGAAACCTTGATGAGCGGATGGTGGTAATCGAGCCTGAGACAATCGTGCTCATAAGAGTTGAAAGAGAGAAGGTCTATATCGTTACAGTAGAAAACACATATCGGATTGGAAAAAGGCTGTATGAGCTGTTGGAAATTCTTGGAAAAGATTTTATGCAGGTTTCAAAGTCGGCCGCAATCAATCTGAAGTATCTGGAAAGTGTGGAGCCATCCTTCAATGGAGTGATGCTACTTCATATGAAGAATGGGGAGAAAGAATATATATCACGTAAGTTTGTGCCGCAGCTAAAGAAGTATCTGGGATTATGATAATTAACCGGTTGGGGCAATGAAATGTAATATAGAAAGGAGACGAAACAGTATGAAAGTATTGAAAGAGGTTCTGAAAAGTATATTTGTAAGTGTCGCTTTGAGTTTTATTATTTTTGTTATAGTTGGTATTGTTTTTGATATATTGAATGGGGGAATCTTTACGCTGGAAGGCTATGGATTCACGAAGATGGCATTTGCCTGTGTGCTGACAGGTCTTGGCTTTGGGGTACCGACACTTCTCTATAACTCGGAAAGAATTTCCTGGCCCCTGGCATCGGTGATTCACCTCGGCATCGGATTTACAATTTATTTTGTAGCCGCATCCTTTGTCGGATGGATACCGGTAGAGAGAGGAGTGACAGCGTGCATTATTACAATTGCAGGCGTGATAGTTATCGGCGTGGTGATATGGCTGTGCTTTATGAGGTATTACAGGAATCTGGCAGATAAGATGAATCAGGCGCTGGAGAAGCATAAATCATGAATTGCATCTTTTGTATTCTGTGACTAGAAAATACAAAATGTGACATTTGAATGCCCTGCCCAAAATGGTGCATCATTCAACTGAATCGTGAAGAAGAGAAAATGTTAGACAGGGTAAGGGGGAATGATATAATAAATAACAGCGACAGAATTTGACACAGTGATGCAAACTGGTTTGGAGCAGGCGAAGAGCGATGATTCCATTTCTGTTGACGAGGCTTTCAATCAGTTAAAGACGGAGATTTAATGCATACATGGATAACTCTACTTTTTTTCACGGAAAATGGTCCGGAATATCAGTCTTACCAGGGGACCGCAGTAAAACATCTGATAGCAGATTGCCATAGGAAAATTCTTCGCCCATGTCTGAATCCAGGTTCCAAATGTTTTTGTTTCTTTAAATAAAAGTGTTGCAATCAAACTCATAATTGGACACATAATACAGCATATACAGACAGAAATAGCAAATGTAATAAACTGTGGTCTGTCATCCGGTTTCATAACTGTAAATGCCAGTTTTCTAGCGATTCTTCCGACAACAAAGAATTCCAGTACAAATGCTGCCGGTACCATAATCGGCAGTTCATGAACGGCACTTATAAATGTCTGACCGGTGACGCCTCCTGTATTGAGCGCAACGTTATAGACCACCATCCCATACACCATGATCGTCGCCATAATGATCGTAAAAATTACATCCTGAAATTTGTTTTTTGGCATAAAAATATCCTCCTTAATGATAACTTATTTTAGTGTTGTTCGTTATCATCCCGGAGGATTGTGCGTTTCCAATTAAACCTTTTTTATTAGCTTTGCAATTGTAGCATATTTTCATTTTGAATGTAATACTCTTTTTATTATTTTCTGAAATCTTTTCATGACTTACCTTATTTTCTATTCAATCATCTGAGATAGATAGTTACAATGGATTATAATGTGGTAATCAAACAATGCGATACTAAGAGCAATACCATGTACTATTGGATTTCATTATTTCTATTTTTATTGTCGTCATTATCATTGTGTCTCTGCATTAAAAACCGTTCTCACATCTTATAAAACGACAAAACAAATAAGACTTTATCAAAAATAAGTGAGTTGAAAAATTCAGCTCGTTTAATTTTTGTTGTAGAAGATATTCGGTGCTTACATGATAGAAGTCTGCAAGCGTCAGTAGATTGCCAAGTGACATATCTACAGCAGCATTTGAGAGATGTGTGGATGTTGTGACACAACATGACATAATCGGATTGACTAAAGTAACATAGATATTTATAATATAGACAAAACGAAAATGACATGAACGGAGGACAGAGTAATGGAGAAATCTGTAACACTTGAAGAGGTGTTAAAAAGAATTGAGGAGTTGGAAAAAGAGAATGCAGAACTTCGGGAGGAATTGGAGTATTACAGAAATCGTAAGTTAAGCGGTCGTCAGAAACATAACGCCAAATGGATGGCAATTTATAATGATTTTGTTGTTGGGTATGAGAGCGGCATGACAATGGTAGAAATTGCAAAGCGGAACAATGTCAGTGAGCGGACGATTTATAGGTATAAAGCGTATTATGACAAACTGAGGAAAAAAGAGGAATAGACCATTTTGCTGATGTCAGCAATATGTTATATGAGAATTGCGGACAATTTTTTTGACCGCAAAATGGATGGAGGAATTCTATGGCAGAAGATAAAAAGAAAGAAATCGATGTTACAGTAATAGAAGTAACAGAAGAATATCTAAAAGAAAAATTGTATAAAATTAGGGGTAAAAGGGTATTGCTTGATGCTGATTTAGCAGAGATATATGGCTATGATACGAAGGGATTTAATAGACAGGTAAAAAATAATATTGAAAAATTTGATGAAGATTTTATGTTTGAATTGACAGATGAGGAATTAGAAGATTTGCGGTACAAAAATTGTACCGCAAATATAAGTTCAAAAAGTCGTTACAATCCTCATGTATTTACAGAGCAAGGACTATATATGCTGATGACTGTTTTAAAAGGACCGTTGGCTGTTAAGCAGAGCAAGGCATTAATAAGAACTTTTAAGAAAATGAAAGATTACATATTAGAAAATCGTGATTTAATAGGTCAGCGGGAACTACTCCAGTTAAGCATGGAGACTGCCAACAACAGAATAGAAATTAACAAAATCAACTCAGATATGATCTCTCTTGAAAAACAGATTTCCGATGTTGCAGAATGCTTGAAGGATGTTGTGACAAAATCTGAGTTGGCTGATATGATGAACAGCTTTGTTTCAGACGATGATGACAAGTGGCTCATGTTTAATGCAAAATTCAGTAGTGCAGATGAGGTATATGAGTCCATTTATAAGCAGGCAAAGTCGTCAATATATGTCGTTGACAATTATATTGGCTTAAGGACACTGGTACACCTTAAGAATTCTCCTACCGGAGTAGATATTATTTTATTCAGTGATAATGTTGGAAATAATAAACTTCACAACATAGAATTTATAGATTTCTGCAAGGAGTACCCAACAGTAAATTTGTCAATGAAAAAGACAGGCGGTATATTTCATGATCGATTTATTGTATTGGATTATGGAACTGCTGATGAAAGGGTTTTCTTATGTGGGGCTTCATCAAAGGATGCAGGTGCTAGAATAACCAGTATTGTCGAAGATTATGGAATATCTAAATATGCTCCTGTGATTGCCACACTGTTGAAAAATCCGACGTTGACTTTGCCACAATAGAGGGACGTGAATGTATTGAAAAAGAAAACAAAATGCTACATATATACTCGTTACCGGTTTTCCTGTGACTTTTATTTCAGATTTGGAACGGGGAAAGCCAACAGCAGAGATTGAAAAGACAATTCAACTGATAAATGTTCTGGGGTTGGATTTATTAGTTGAACGACGAGGATAAGACTATGAGAATATTATCTGGAACAGGCAAAGCGAGTCAACCTTCTTGTCCTTGATATGACCAGTTATTCTTAAAAGTATGGTTCCAAAGCTGTACGGAAAAATATCACTATTCCTGCATGGTTGAACACCCTTGAATGCCCCATCAAAAATGGTGCATCATTCAAGAATAAATTAAGTGATATGGGTAAGAATAGTTGGGAAATTGAACGAGAGATAGTTCAATTGGCAGCAAAAGAATTTGTGAAAGGGGAAATCATAGAGTATGGAGAAAGAGACAATAGATGATTGGGTTTTATTGTTTGAGTATCCTTTTGCTAAAGAAGGCATGTTTGCTGAAGACTACTGGGAACAAATTATAATGGACTGTAGCAACATAAAAATTACAGCGACAGGATCAATTAAGAAGACTGTAAATAGCTCACGGTCTTTTCTTGTATAACCAAGAGAGGATTGAGTTATCATCGAAAATGTGATATCTTAGAATACAGAGAAAGTGATTTTATATCAGAGCATGTAGGCATTAGGAGGGGGATGTAAATGATGTCACGTGGTGCTACGGAAGAAGAGTTGAACAGTGCAGATATGAAAGAACATTTCAAATCTTTAGGTTTTGTGGATTTTGTAGATGGTCAATAATAAAAATAAAGAATTGGAGGAACTAAGCTAATGATATATTATTTTATAGGAACCGTAATCTGGGGTATAGTCTGGGGAGTTGCCTGCAATAAGGTAATTGAAAACAAAGGATATGATGAAAACTGGTTTTGGTGGGGATTCTTCTTTGGTTTTATAGCATTTATTGTGGCGCTCACAAAACCAGATAATCACCATTATTATGAGCAGGCAGATCAGTATGGAAATGTAAAAACGGATAGTAACTCTGCATTGTCGATAGCAGCAAGAGAAAAGAGTATAGAGCAAATAATGCGTGCCGGTGGCTGGAAATGTAACAATTGTGGCAGAACAAATACGAGTGCTACAGGCACATGTGCATGTGGATGGACAAAGGAGCAATCGTACGAGAATAAAATTGAAGAAGATAAACGGAGTGAACAAGCATCAACGACTACACTCGTTACTGAAAATGCAAATTTGGAAATTTTGAAAAAGTATAAAGAGTTATTTGATATGGGGGCAATAAATCAAGAAGAATTTGACAAAAAGAAGAATGAGATTCTTGGTGCTGGTAATACGGATATAACTGATGAGGTTGAGACAACTGATAAAGAGATTCAAAAGGAAGAAAAACTTCCTCCTACAAGTTGGACATGTTATAACTGTGGAAAAGAAAATGATCTTGACAGGAAAAGTTGTAAATTTTGTGGTGCTATTAAAGAAGCTGTACCTGTGTATGGCAAAGTTAATCGTCTGCAAAAACGTGATTCTAATTTAGCAGATTGGAAATGCCCAAAGTGTGGAGCTGTAAACAAGTGCTACATTGGTCTTTGTAAATGCGGTACATATAAATCAGAGGGGACTATTATCGAAAATTAAAAAGTATATTGGACGACTGTTATAATGATATATGCATGATATAGCGAGGTGAATCATTATGGAACAATCAATTCAAAAATTTCGGGGAGAATATTTTTTCTTAAGCAATTTTTATGAGTGCCCGGTAACATATAAACAGCTGACCTACGCTAACAACGAAGCTGCTTTTCAGGCACAGAAATGCTTAAGCGATGCCGAGAAAAAACAGTTCACGGAGCTGAACCCGTCCGAAGCGAAAAAACTGGGCAGACGAGTAAATCTGAGAAAGGATTGGGAAGCTGTCAAAGTGAAAATTATGGAGGAGATTGTTAGAGCAAAGTTTACACAGAATCCGGACCTTGCGGATAAACTGCTTGCCACAGGTGATGCACACTTAGAAGAAGGCAATACATGGGGCGATAGAATCTGGGGAACGGTAAACGGCTCCGGAGCGAATCGGCTTGGCATTATCTTGATGCAGATAAGAGCTGAAATCAAGGAGTCAAGAGCTACGGATGAAAAACACTTAGAAAGTAAAACCATGGGGAGAAATATCAGATGACAGAACAAGAAAAAATGTTGGCCGGACAAATATATGATCCGTCCGATGAGACATTAAATAAATTAAGAATGAAGGCTCATCGTTTAAGCCAGGACTATAATCGATTATATGACGAAGAGGAGCAGGAACGGGCACGTATAATGAAAGAATTACTACCCAATTGTGGACCGGGTGTTTATTTGCAGGGACCGATATATTTTGATTATGGTGTATTTACAACCATTGGGGAAAATACGTTTGCGAATTTCAATTTTACGGTGCTTGATACATGTCCGGTAACAATTGGTGATAATGTTTTTTTTGGACCGAACTGTACATTGGCTACACCATTACACCCGCTACGATATCAGGAGCGGAATATAAAGTTTAAATCAGACGGAACACCATATGATGATGAATATGGAAAACCACTGGTAATAGAATCCAATTGCTGGATTGCAAGTAATGTGGTGATCGCAGGGGGAGTTACAATTGGCGAAGGAAGTGTAATTGGAGCCGGTAGTGTGGTGACCAGAGATATTCCACCACATTCTCTTGCGGCGGGGAATCCATGCAGAGTTATCCGGCAGATTACGGAAGCAGATTCTATGCGGGGCCTGTAGACATGTCCCTGTCATTTAACATCACACAAATTAAATTTATGCAAGAGCTAGGATTAAACCCGGACTTTTCAGCAGATCTTTCGGATGCAGCATATATAGAGATTGAGGAAAAGGTATCCTGCTATTTGCAAATAAGCGGAATCGATTCTGGATGTTATAGCGTCCGTCTGAACGCAATTTATCGCAAAATGGCGATTGCTGGATATCGTATGATAGCAAAGTATTAGCAATATCAGAGGAATGATTCGTTAAATACCACGTTGTTTAATTTAAACAATAGTAATGGAAGAAAATCTATGGTACAATGAACATCACATCATAATCGATGGTCTGATTTCAATCAATGTAAATGAGGATAAAAGGGGGATTTTTTAATGAAAATGACACGTAAAAACTATGCTATCAAACGGCTGGTAAGCGTTATGTTTGCACTTAGTATGATCTTTGCAATGGTACCGGCTACCGTATTTGCAGATGATACGGACAATAATACACAGACAATATATATCGGTGGCAATAAACTGACGGTTCCGTTAGAAGAGGCAAGCTATTGGAAGTATAATGAAGAAAGTGGCGAGATTGCAGCCTGTACCGAGCAGGAGGCAAACATACTGATCAATACAGTCGGGAAATACGGCACTCCTATAGAGTCAATATACGTGAATCTGGTAAATGTAAGCATTACAGCAAAGGGTGGTTCAGAGGATCCTTTGAATGCAGGTATTTACAATCCGGAGCCGGAAACCAGGGTGTATCTGCGGATTAATGGAGATTGCAGTGTTACCGGTTCCAAGTATGGAATTTATGCAAAAATTAATGTTATACCGTGTGATGCGGCAGCCAGACTTACGATTACAGCAGATAGCAGTCTTGCACCTGCAGGAGTGGATGTTCCGCAGGCGGTTTCTCTGTATTCGTCGGGGTCGAATTACCTTTACCGGGGATGTGAGCATACAGATTTTTCGGTGATCCTGCGGAGTGATACCATGACTACAATAAAAGGTGGCGGGGATTTTGTTTGTCAAAGTACAAAGGCATCTCTGATAGCCAGTCCGAATATGGACGGCAGTGATGCGACAGAATACTTTAAGGAAAACGGCATATTTAACCTTGGAGATATGAGCCGGGTAAAATATAGGGAATATAAGAACGGCACACTGATGTATGATAAAGCGAAGATTACCGGAGCAACCTTGCGGTTTCAGGACGGCGATGCTCCGGTATTCACAGCACAGGTGGCGGAGGAAGATAATGGAAAATATTATATTTTAAGTGAGCAATGGAGTGAGCTGGATGAGAATGGAAATAAGGTCAAGTGGTGTTCCTCTCGTGATTCTGAGAATCCGAGGGATGAGAGTCAGCTGTTAAAAACCTTTGAAGCAGGAAAGACCTATTATTATTCCATAACCGTTGCTTGTCAACTCTGGGATGTCAGCTTTACGGAACAGACTTCAGTAATTATTAACGGAGCAGCCTTTACGATTACAAATAAAAAGAGCGGAGAAGACTACGTACTTGTTGATGCGCAGAATATTATGAGGATGACGGTGCCGAAGGAAATTAAGAAGATTGAAGTGGCGAATGCGACTCTTTCATATAAAGTAGGTGACGCACCGAAGGCAACCGCAGTATTGACCGGCGAGAATGCAGCTGATTACAGGATTGCATATGAGTGCTGGGAGGAAATGGAAAAGCAGGATGACGGCAGTCTGGTACCGGTAAGATTCTGGTATTCGGATGCGGAAGAAAATGCAAAGTTGCCGGTTGATAAAAAGATAATTGCCTTTGAAAAAGACAAAACCTATACGTACAGTATCAAACTTAAGACAGTCAACGAAAATTACTTTGCAGACGTAGATACGGGACTGACTATGACTTTGAATGGAGAAGCGGTCGATGCATCCCAAATAACAGTCGATGAAGGATGTGATACTGTATATACTATGGCACTTAAGATCATGCAGCCGACAGTAGCACAAAGTACCTATAAGTTCCTGGAGGGAGAAAATGCTTCATGGACGCAGGGCGGCAACGGTACATTAAGATTCCGTGTAAACGGAGAAATCAGCAAGCTTACAGGCGTAAAGGTCGATGGTGCCATGCTTTCGGCTGATCAGTATACCGTAAAATCCGGTTCCACGATCATTACATTAAAGAGCGGTTACTTAAAAGGCTTATCTGTTGGTACGCATAAGATAACAGTCATTTATACAGACGGCGAATGCAATGCGGATTTTGAGATTAAACGGGCAGCAGGCGGTACGACCACAGAGGCAACTACGGAAGGCGGAAATACCACAGAGGCAACAACAGAGGGCGGAGAGAGTACCACAGAGATAACCACGGAAGCCGGAAAGAGTACCACGGAGACAACTATAGAAGGCGGAACAACTGCTGCATCAGATAGCGGAGCAGGCACTACTGCAACCGCCAATGCACCGAAAACCGGAGATGAGAGTTGCCCATGGATTTATATGATTCTGCTGGTTATGGCTTGTGGCGGAATGGCAGGATGCAGGGTATACGATAGAATTGTTTTACGGAGGAAATAATATGGGATTGACGTGGATGTGGACGACAAAGGGAAAGTAATCTGCACAGATATGAGATAGACGCATAGAAAGAAAAACAGGGTGATGAGAGTCACCCTGTTTTTTAATATTTTACAAGAAAATGACATTCCCTTTACCGCACTTTGATTTCACATACCTGCACCGAAGACTATGATAGTAAGGAAGGAGATTTTGATATGAATGAACAACCGAAACTTCAATTCCGAAAGGACGGTTCCTTTCGGGTATTACATCTGACGGATATACAGGAGGGACTCCATCCTCGAAAGGATACCATGCACCTCCTGAATGCACTTCTTGCGGAGACAATGCCGGATCTGGTGATCCTGACGGGAGATCAGCTGAAAGGCTATTCCCCACTTTTCCGGCTGGCCGGAGAGAAAGGGGTGCAGAATACGATACGGACTTTGAGCACACCAATGGAGAATTATGGGATTCCTTATGCGGTTACATTTGGAAATCATGATGCACAATGTGGCCTGACGAATGAGGAGCAGGCTGCAATCTATCGGCAGAATCCACATTGCATCTGCCCGGCGGAAGGACCGGCAGCCGGAACCTTTTGTCTGAGTGTGCAGCGGCGGGATGGGCAGGAAGCGCTCCGTTTTTATCTGTTGGACAGTGGAAATGAGAGAGAGCATGGCAGCTATGCACCGCCATCGGATGAAGTCCTGACCTGGCTGAAGGACAGGCTTTTTGATGAGGAAGGAGTACCGTCTGCGGTTCCGTCCATGGTCTTTCAGCATATTCCGTTAATAGAATACAGGGAATGCAAAGGAGCTACGGTAAAGGAACCCATCTGCAGTCCGGATGTTAACACCGGTGAGTTTGAACTGCTGCGGTCGAATGGAAATGTAATGGGAGTATTCTGCGGACATGATCATAAGAATGACTTTGTAGGCAGGCTGGATGGGATTGATTTGGGATATACACCATCCTGTGGATTTGCCTGCTACGGTCCGGGAGTCGATCGGGGCGGAAGACTATTGGTATTTCACACGGGAAGCACCATAACATATGAGACAAAGCTTATACGTTATCGGGATGTTGTGGCACCGCATACAGGAAATCGGCTGAAAGAGTATTGGGATAGTCATATTCCTACTTGCTGGCCGAGTGATGTAGGACGGATTTTGCGGACATTCAAAATAAAAAAGAATGTGGAGGTAACAGACAATGGCAAAATCATTATTTGAGGAACTGGGCGGCAAATACGAAAGGCAAGGGGATTATTTGATACCGTGCTTAACTGTACCCGCCGAAGAAGAACAGGCAATAGGCATCTGGGGGCAACGGCATTTAGATTATCTAAAACAGTACCGTAAAGTTACATACACCAATCTTCTTACAAGCGGCAGGCTAAACGCCTACCTTGCCGACATCAACAGACAGGCACAGGAACGCTTTGAAAGGCTCATAGAGGGTATGAAACAGGCACAGGGCATAACGGAACAGCTAAAGGCAGAAAACGCCTTAGAATGGACAGGATGCCTCAATAACATAAGGGCTTGTGCGAGGGAGATTGTGGAAAAGGAAATTATTTTTGCATAAACAGATGATTAGTGGCAGGGGGAAATCCTGCCGCTTTTTCTGCTTTAGTTTGTCAGCTTGACAAATAAAGGGTTAAGGAATATAATTAGATTCAGTATTATACAAGGAGTTAATAAATATGCGGCAAGGTATTCTTAAATAAACTGTCAATT